>Ga0316206_1000083_pt1 | contig 191152 bp, 203 predicted proteins | sample 6monthpyrite_MG_FD_204942 | JGI IMG/M metagenome (GOLD analysis project Ga0316206, IMG submission 204942) | Microbial mat bacterial communities from mineral coupon in-situ incubated in ocean water Damariscotta River, Maine, United States -... | ecosystem: Environmental > Aquatic > Marine >... | reverse complement strand
TCGCCTTCTTCTTGGTTACCTTCTTCTTGGCTTTTTTCTTCGCCTTCTTCTTGGTTACCTTCTTCTTGGCTTTTTTCTTCGCCTTCTTCTTGGTTACCTTCTTCTTGGCTTTTTTCTTCGCCTTCTTTTTGGTTGCCTTCTTCTTGGCTTTTTTCTTCGCAGCCTTCTTCTTGGTTTTCTTTTTAGTTACCTTTTTCTTGCTCGTTTTCTTTTTAGTGGCTTTCTTTTTAGTGGCTTTCTTTTTCGTGGTCTTCTTCTTGGTCGCTTTTTTCTTGGTCGCTTTCTTTTTAGTCGCCTTCTTCTTGGCTACTTTCTTCTTGGCCGGCTTTTTAGCAGGTTTCTTCTCAGCAGCCGGTATAGCCTCCACATCATCAGATGGCAGACTATTTAATACCTGGCAAACACTGGCAAAAATCGCATCAATATCACCTACACCCTGTACCGAACGTAACTTGCCTTGCCCACGATAAAAATCAACCAATGGTGCCGTCTGTGCTTCATATACACGTAAGCGATTACCAATAGTTGCCTCGTTATCATCTGAGCGTTGAGTGACCTGACCACCACACTTATCACAAACACCTTCCGCACGCGGTGGGTTAGTGTGAACATTAAACATTTGCCCACAAGAACTACAGGTACGACGCCCTGTTAGACGTTGCATTAAAATATCAAAATTAACATCGATCAATAATGCCGTTTGCAGCGGCTTGTTCATGCTGTGAAGCAACACGTCTAATGCCTCTGCCTGGAGGATATTCCGAGGGAAACCATCAAGAATGAAACCTTTTTGAGCATCAGAGCGTGATAGACGCTCCTCGATCATACCCAACACAATATCATCAGAAACCAGTTGCCCTGCATCCATCGCAGCCTTTGCTCGCATACCAAGCACAGAACCAGCAGCCACGGCTTCACGAAGTAAATCACCGGTGGAAATCTGGGGAATGCCATACTTCTCGATAAGCAGTTTGGCTTGTGTGCCTTTACCCCCGCCCGGGGCACCAACTAATACGATTCTCATTATAATTATCACTCCATTCCGATTATCACTGATGTATTTAACTATTATTTAATTTGTGTGACATGTACGAGCAGTTTTTGTCGCATCACTTTGTCATCTCACAATGCAGAAGCGTAAAACTAGTCCCTCATGTAAAACAAGTCAATGCTGGACATCGCTTTATTGGTTATCAATTCCGCAATTGCACCTTGAAAGTGCATGCAAATTAATCGCCGCAAAATATAATCCTGCCTGTTTACTAATATGAATTTCTAATATAGATAGCTTGAGCTCAATGTCCGACAACTCGTTAACGTATCCAACATGCCCAGTCACATTTATTAAGGTATGTCTCTCATGCGGCAGAGTGCCTCGGTTACCCCTCACGCTAGCAATTCATATAGCTGGTTTCTTAGAACCGGTGTTTTGCCTCATCTTTGGACAATTATATGTGCCCAACGCCTTGAGTTTAAAACCAGGCCAAATCCAGAAAAATGATGATTTTTATAAGTTAGCGCACGCTAAAGAGGGATCGCCGCTATATTAAACAGCATATTGTGGTGAAAAATTCAACGAAATTCATTTACAAGCCACCGATGACTGGTAGAATACGCGCCTTTTCAACAACCTATCTCTGAAGCAAAAGGTTAACCATAATATGAATCTTGATCGTGTCGGTCCCGGCAAAGACATCCCCAACGATTTCAATGTCATCATCGAAATCCCATCACATGCAGACCCCGTAAAATACGAGGTTGATAAAGAAACAGGCGCTATGTTCGTGGACCGTTTTATGAACACCGCGATGCACTATCCCTGTAACTACGGTTATATCCCGCATACGCTTTCAGAAGATGGTGACCCGGTTGATGTACTGGTTGTTACCCCGGTGCCGCTGATCAGTGGCTCCGTGATACGTTGTCGCGCGGTTGGTATTTTGAAGATGACTGACGAAGCAGGGCCAGACGCCAAGCTACTGGCAGTGCCCATCGATAAGCTGTGTGTCCTGTACCGCGAGGCAAAGCAGCCCGACGACATGCCGCAACAACTGCTGGCACAAATCCAGCACTTCTTTGAACACTACAAAGATCTCGAAGAAGGCAAGTGGGTCAAGATTGATGGATGGGGCAGTGTCAGCGATGCCGAAACAGAAATCAAAGGCGCAATCCAGCGCTTTAACGACGCACCAGAAAAACCTTTCTTCTGATTCATGAAAGTCTGTATCGTTTCAGATAGTCACGATAATCGTGCACTGCTGGCCACCGCCGTGCATGATGCTCAATCCAGAGGTGCAGAAGTCGTTCTGCACTGCGGAGACGTGATTGCACCGACCACCCTACGTGGTTTGCCTCCTATAGGCTTACCTGTACACGTGATTCACGGCAATAACACCGGTGACCTGGTCACCATGCATGCTGTGATGAAAACCTTTCCAGACATTATTCACTATCATGGCCAGGATGCGGTGTTAGAGATGGCCGGTCGACGTATATTTCTGGTTCACTATCCTCATTATGCGAGTGCAATGGCCCTTACCGGCGATTATGACCTGGTCTGTTGTGGCCATGATCACCGCTTTCTGGTGGAGCAGATCAAAACGATTAAGGGAACAGAAACCACGCTGGTTAATCCAGGAACGGTTGGCGGAATCGGTAAACCCCCGACATATGTTCTTGGCGATCTCGAAAAGATGGAATTCGAAATCCATAGCGTACCCACTGAGCACCCTGTTATTAACAACACCGATCCAGTCACGCCGCACAAGTAGCAAGCCAATACAGGCTCGTCTTGAACACAAAGCGGTGCATGGTTAAACTCAGTTACACTCGATAAACATCATGTATTAAATACTGAGTAGAGCATGCGACTGTTTAAACTCCTGATTCTCGTTATCATTATTGGTAGCGCCTACCTTTTTGCAAAACAACAGTCTGATAACGAGATCGATTGGCCGACTGTCAAAATTATGCACGGCGTATCGATAGAATTTCCTCAACAACCTGTTTCAAAATCATTTCAGCGCAGTATTGCCTCATTAGGAAAAGTTAAACTCACGACTTATCAAAGTAGCATTGATAATAAAATTTTTATCCTGCTTTGGGTGTCTCCCCATGAAACGAGCCCACAACAAAAAAATGTTCCGTTAAGCGAGATGGAAGATGTTGTCCATGCCATCAACGACACCGCTCAGTTAACGATTACCAACAAACAGGCCTTTGTTCTTCAATCATTTCCGGGGATAGAATACAAAGCAACAAAACCAAATGGCGATAGCGTCTGGTGTCGCACCATCAAAAAAGGTAATCAACTGTTCTCCGTTATCTACGCGAGCCGCTCTTCAGATTCTGACCCAGACTCTAATTTAGCTTTAAGAGAGACCTTCTTTGCATCACTGCGCATAAACTGAATTTGTTGCGAATCTCGATGAAGAGGATATTAAGTCACAAACTGAACATTATTCATATGCAAGTATCCCTGCCAATGCTCTGCTGGTATTGAGAGTTCAACGAATACTTGATATAAAGCCCTGTCAGGGAGACGTTAAAAAATCATTGGGGAACGGTCATCGTCAAGATGGCTAAAATTATGTCCACATCATCATCGGACCGTAAGAAGGTTCTAATTGTTCAGTATTCACAGTCAGGTCAGTTGACCCGCATTGTTGAAAATATCGCCGGGCCACTAATCGCATCAGAGTCTGTGCAAACAAAAATTGTCACTATAGAGCCTGAAAAGCCCTTTCCCTTTCCCTGGCCCATACTGACATTCTTCAATATCTTCCCAGAGTGCGTCTACCTTGAGCCTCCTGAAATAAAACCGATTGAGATAGAACCAAATGAGAGGTTTGATTTAATCATATTCTCGTACCAGGTCTGGTTTTTGTCCCCTTCGCTTCCGGCGACGGCATTTTTGCAGAGCGATATCGCGAAGCAGGTTTTCAAAGACACGCCGGTAATAACGTTAATAGGTTGCCGAAATATGTGGACCCAGGCCCAGCAAACGGTTACGCAACTATTGAGCCAACTGGGAGCAAAATTGATCGATAATATCGTGCTTGTTGACCAGGGTTCTACTTTAGCCAGCTTTATTACGACACCACGCTGGCTACTAACAGGACGTAAAAATGCCTTTTGGGGCTTTCCCCCGGCAGGGATTTCCGAAGCTGACATTAATTCAGCTTCTCGATTTGGCGCTGCCATTGTTGATGGGCTGGGAAAAGATAAAGAACGTATGAATCAGCCACTGCTAAATGGCTTAGGTGCAGTCAATGCTGATGTGGCGTTGATTCAATCGGAAAAAATCGGTTATAGGAGCTTCAGGATCTGGGGGAAACTGTTACGGCTGATTGGTGACCAGCATTCTTTTGTACGTAAAATAGTATTAATAGTATATATTCTCTTTTTAATTGGAATGATTCTAACTGTTGTTCCGATAACGATGATTGTAAAAACACTTTTGCGCCCATTCCTGAAAGCTCAACATCAGCAGTTAAAAGAAATATTTGAGCAACCTTCGGGCTCCGGCACAGAAAGAAAGGAAGAATTTACGTGTCAGTAGACGTCTACATCACCCAGACAGCATGTGTGCTACCCAACAAGCCGGTCACCAATGATGAAATAGAAAATGTGTTGGGTATGATTGGTGGCCGCCCCTCACGAACAAAACGATTGATTCTCCGCCAAAATGGTATTACAGAACGATATTACGTACTTGATCCTGAAACACGGAAACAAAATTATACCAATGCCGAGTTAACCGCCGATGCCGTAAGAAATCTGTTTAATGATGAAACAGAGCTCAAGGAAATCGACTGCATTGCAAGTGGAACCACGCTTGCTGATCAAATCGCCCCTAACCATGGACTAATGGTTCATGGCGAACTTAAAATTCATCCCTGTGAGGTTATCGCTACATCAGGAATTTGTCTCAGCGGATTTACTGCACTTAAGTATGCTTACATGTCTGTTAAATGTGGTGACCATCAAAAAGCAGTCTCAACCGGCTCAGAAATAGCATCTGTTATTTTGCGCTCAGAGAATTACGACAGCCATTCCAACTATAGCAACGATGATATCGAAAAAAATCCAGAATTATGTTTTGAAAAAGACTTCCTACGTTGGATGTTATCCGATGGTGCCGGCGCTTTTTTGTTAGAACCACAGGTTTGTGATAACCCGACCCAAACCATCGTAAAAGTTGACTGGCTCAAAATATACTCATTTGCGAATGAGATAGAAACCTGCATGTATCTTGGTGCATGCAAAGATCAAAATGGAACCATGACCAGCTGGACAAGCTATTCGCATGAAGAAATAGGCAATAATGCAATACTGACGATTCAACAAGACGTGCGACTGCTGAATGAAAATATCATTAACGTCAGTGTGCACACGCTTGAAAAGATCCAGGAAGAAACCGGTGTCGTTGCTGATGACATTGATTATTTTTTACCTCACCTGTCATCCATGTACTTCTTTGACAAATTTAAAGACGCCCTGGATAAAATCGGTTTTAACATCCCTAAAGAAAAATGGTTTACCAACCTGGCAACCAAGGGTAATACGGGGGCTGCCTCTATATATATCATGCTGGATGAATTGCTAAAGTCAGGAAAATGCAAAACCGGTGAAAAAATTCTCTGTTTCGTTCCAGAGAGTGGTCGTTTCTCAAGCGGTTATATGCTGTTAACCGTCGTATGAAAAAAAATGACACCCCACAGCAAACGACCGAACTGTTTGACGGTGAAACCAAGGGCATCTATGCAGTCAATGAACAGGGGGAATATGAATTAACCCGCACCTCTGGCTGGGATCCTGAAACTACTGCACTGACGCAAGCACTTGAAGAAATGGATCGTCTCACTGACGATGCCTTACAAAGAGCTCGCGCAGGCTCAACCTCACCTCTTGAATATCATATGTGCGCCCGTCGCATGGACTTGCCTATGTTGGCCAAGACAGTTGGCAAGTTCCAGTGGCAAGTTCGTCGCCATTTCAATTGCGCCCGATTTAACAACCTCACGACACAACAACTCGAGGCCTATGCACAGGTACTGGATATCGATGTTGATACACTGGTCAAACTTCCGGAATAAGTGAAGACGAGCGACGATGAGTGAAATCACGCAAAAATCCGAACGCCAGTTCGATCACAGGCCATCGGCCCATTGTGAGACGGGTGCTATCGCGAACCTGCTTCGTCATAATGGCCTGGAGATCAGCGAGCCAATGGTCTTTGGTCTGGCAAGTGCACTCACCTTCGCCTACATAAAAAGTATCAAAATTAACGGCATGCCACTTATCGCGTATCGAATGCCACCCAAGCTTATTGTTAAATTTCTTTCCTGGCGCGTACCGGGCCTTAAATTTAAATTTGAGACGTTCAAAGACGAACAAACAGGAATGCAGGCACTGGATCAGCAGCTTGCACAAAATAATGTCGTGGGATTACAGACCTCGGTATTTTTCCTCCCCTATTTTCCAGAAGCGATGCGCTTTCACTTCAACGCGCACAACCTGCTTGTCTATGCCAAACAGGATGATGAATACCATATTAGCGATCCCGTTTTTGCCGATTTAGTGACGGCTAAAATAGACGATGTACGCAAGGCACGTTTTGCCAAAGGTGTATTGGCACCAAAGGGATCCATGTACTATCCCTCCGATGTTCCAAATGAAATCCAATATGATATCGCGATACCCAAGGCCATTCGTTTTATGGCAAAAATGAATGGTCCCTGGAATCCCGTTCCGATATCGGGAGTCAGAGGCATTCGGCGCATGGCAAGACAGATCAAGCGCCTCGATAAACACGAACAACGCTATGCGCGTCTATTTATGGGACACATTGTGCGTATGCAGGAAGAAATCGGTACCGGTGGCGCAGGCTTTCGCTTTATCTACGCTGCGTTTCTACAGGAAGCAGGTAACCTTCTAAATTCTGAAACATTGAAGGAATATTCAGGTGAACTCACTACTATCGGTGATGAATGGCGCGACTTTGCCGTACTCGCCGCCCGATTAAGTAAACAGCGGCGTGGTCAGGATTTTAATGACGCGGCAATGCAGCTTAATAAAGTGGGTGACCTTGAACTGGATTTTTTTAGACGTCTAAGTAAATTTAAGATCTAGGGTAAATTTAAGATCGAGGGTAAATTTAAAATCCAGGATAAATTTAAGGTCTAATTTATAACTGCACGACGATAATTAAATAACGCTACACTGAAGAAAAACAGCGCCAACACCAGCAAGCTTGCTACATGATGACTAATATCCTGAAAATTTCCCTGCCTGAGCAGGATCGTTAAATACCCTTCCAGCCCCCAGTTCATCGGTGAAAAAACAGCGGCCTTCTGCATAAACGCCGGCATGACATAGGTTGGCACCATAATGCCACCCAGTGCTGCCAGGATTAAATTAATCACACCACCGATGGTTGTCGCCTGTTCGGTTGACTTAACAAAGGTTGCTATTAATAACGCAAGACAGATCGCGGCCAGCCCCACTGACAATGACATGGGAATTAATAACCATGCATTATCCATTAGCACCAGTCCTTGCCCACCGAAGACCGGCACCAGATAAATACCAACCAGAAACATTAAAATGGTCTGAATAACATTGATCATTAAATAAGGAATTAATTTTCCGATTAATAAATAAGTATCGGAAACAGGCAAGGTCATTAAGCGTTGATGGGTGCCATTCTGCTTTTCAATAATAAAGGTTGTGGCGATGGGGATCACCACAAAGAACATTGAAAAGATCAGCCAGGCCGGTACACTTTGTTGCACCGAGGTTGGTTGTAGAGAATCAGTTTTTTCATCCGCAGTGACGTCGCCATTGTTATGATTATTAACAGCCGCAATATCCTGCTCCAATAGAAGATGCTTAGCCATATACTGGTCACGCAAACCGCGGCGAAGAAAGGGATCATCCATTTCTTTTTCAAGCCGCTTCTCCAATTGAATTGAAGCTAACCCCTGACGCAAGGAGGCAAGTAATAATTTTCGTAACGGTAATAAAGTAGTCGGCTGATGATAAATCTCAATGGGCTTGATCTCGCTCGGATCGTCCGAACGCAAGATAGCAAAAAAGTTTGCAGGGATAATCACGCCCGCGATTAAATGGTCGCTATCAGCACGTTCTACAAAGGTATTTCGATCCGCATAATTAATAAAGCGAAATTCAGTCATCGCTTTTAATTGAACAATCTCTGGTGCCTGTTTATCCGATTCCAGCTCAAAAATCAGCGCGACATCAAATTGTTTTTGTTCCTGTTTATCCGTTTCCTGTAGTGCCAGCGACATCACGAGAATAAAAGCCACAGGCATAGCAAACAGCACCACCAGAGCATGGAGGTCCCGCAGGGTTAATAATATTTCTTTTTTCAAAATGGCCAGTAACATGTCACTTCTCACGCAAGGCTGTGTCAGTCAACTCAAAAAAGAGTGTTTCCAGACTTTGTTGACCACAGTGCAAATTCTCAACCTTAATTCCAGCATCAAGCAATGCGCTCAATATGCTGGCTGACTGGTTGATGTCGACCATTTCACCAACCAGAAAACCATCCTCGATACGCAACTTATACTTTTTAATAATCGAGATTAGATTATCATCGTGCAAGATGACTGTCCGGGCTAACCTGGCTTTGAATAGCGAGCTCTGGTTTAAAATCTCACTCAGGGTTCCAGCTACTAATATCCGACCATGATCGATGACCGCAACCTGCTCACACAATCGCTCCACCTCTTCCATATAGTGGCTGGTATACAGCACCGTCGTGCCTAGCTTGTTAATTTCAACGATAGACTCGAGAATAAAATGCCGTGACTGCGGATCAATGCCCACCGTGGGTTCATCAAGTATCAATAAGGCCGGCTGATTCAACAAACCAATCGCAAGGTTCAGACGCCGCTTCATGCCACCCGAATAAGTTGCAGCCTGTCGATGCGCAAAGCCACCCAGCCCCGTTAGCTCAATGACCTGATCGATTCTTTTTGATGGTTTTTTGATCCCCGGATAGAGTTTCGCAAAAAAATTCAAATTCTCGCGCGCGGAAAGTTTGGGGTAAAAAGCATAGTCTTGAGGCACAACGGCAAAGTTTTGTAAGATGGATTTGCGCTGTTTTTTAAAATCCCTGCCGTCGATCGTGATCGAGCCAGAACTGGGTTTATTCAATCCGCAAATAAGTGAAATGAGTGTCGACTTACCTGCTCCGTTCGGACCAACCAGACCAAACAGATCGCCACGTTTGACCTGAAGATTAAAATCATCAAACAAAGGTTGTTCGTGGGAGTATTGAAAACTTAAATCGCTGACCGATATCATAGGCTTTGATTATAACGTTAAGCTAACCCGCTTTGCGAACTCATTCACAGTTCCCGAGGGTATGATAGGGATACGACCAGAAGAATATGATCAGCGCGAAACTTTACCCGGTGTATTTTTTTCAACCCAGCGAGTCTCACCATCGGCCAGGGTTTCTTTCTTCCAGAACGGTGCTTTCGATTTCAGGTCTTCCATAATGAACTGATTTGCCTCGTAGGCATGTGCCCGGTGTGTCGCCCAAACCGCCACCAGCACAATGGTATCCGCCAGCTTGATTTGACCAACGCGATGCACGATCAGGACATCCATAATATCCCACTGCTGCATGGCCTGTTTGGCAATACCATCCAGATATTTTTCAGTCATACCGGGATAGTGTTCCAGCTCCATCTCAGCAATGGAATCCGATTCATTGAAATCACGCATACGCCCAAGAAAAACAACGTTGGCACCATGCTTACCAGCCAGCTCTTTATGGCTCCCTTCATAGTCTTTAATGACCGTCCAGGCATCGATCGTTTTATCGGTTACTTCAATCAGCATATCAGCCACCTGCTATTAACCACCTGTTACCGGCGGAAAGAAGGCCACTTCATCACCATCGATTACAACATGCTGGCTATCCACGTATTCCATGTTAATAGAGATCAGGATATTACTGTCGAGAGTGTCTTTACCGGTTGTGGCTTGCCAGACTTTCAAGGTCGTCAAGTCACTTGACGCATCAAGCTCGGCCACCGACTTGCCCACTCGTTCTTTCAGGCTTGCAAAAAATTTTATCGTTATGCTCATTCAGAAATCGTCTCTGGAATTGTATTTGCACTACATGATTTTCAATTATGATAGTATCATTTCAACCTGGCTCTACTGGTTCTGTTAGCGTAGATAGCGTAGAGCCCCAAGTATAAAGACTAGCGATGTAAAAGAGTACCTATGAGCAAACTCACACATTTCAATCAGGACGGTAATGCCCACATGGTGGACGTCGCGAATAAAGACGTCACCCACCGACGTGCCATTGCCAGCGGCCAGATCCATATGCTGCCCACAACCTTGCAGATGATTCAGGCAGGTGAACACAAAAAAGGCGATGTATTGGGTATTGCCCGGGTTGCCGGCATCATGGCGGCCAAAAAGACCTCCGATCTCATCCCTCTCTGTCACCCCCTTATGCTGAGTCACGTCCAGGTAGAGTTCGACATTAGTGAAACATCAGGCACCGATAGCGCCTGTATTCGCTGCCATGCCACAGTGGAAACAGATGGCAAAACAGGTGTGGAAATGGAGGCACTGACCGCTGTGCAAGTCGCGCTACTCACTATTTATGATATGTGTAAAGCGGTGGATAGAGGAATGTCGATGACCGATATCCAGCTTCAGGAAAAACTGGGGGGCAAGTCGGGGCACTGGAAGCGTACGAATTAGACCGTACTTTTACTCAGGCACGGCCCTGGCCGGAATGGTGATCAGAACGGAGTTCAGAACTAATCACAAACACCCGTTTCCGTCTCTCCGTGGCAGCTCGTCGATCAACCGCCACCAATTGATTATCGACATCCTGGAAAGGTGTCGCTGGCATACCAGCGCCTTTACGCCGATCCTGGCGAGAGCGCCGTTCCAGGCTGCTTTCTGGCGAGAGCAGAATTTTGACCAACATCGCAATTCCAATAAACAATGCGATGGCGAGTAACACCGGTAAGCTTGTTAACTGTTCCATCATAATTTCATTCACCCCAGCCGACGCTCTCTAAAAGGGCAACCGACTGCGATTTCTCCATCGTTCCTTCGCTTCACTGTTTATAACATTAGCAAGATCGAACAAAAGTTGTCCTGCTGGAATTCACACTTTACATTTATTAACAATGTCACCTGATCTAAAATCGAGGCATGACAAAGGTACCCCCCCCTACTTCGCAAACAGAACTCCTGCAACGCGTCCACAACATAGCCGGCTGCACCCTGGCCGAGTTGGCAGAACAGCAAAATCAGGCCGTCCCGGAAAATCTGCAACATGCCAAGGGCTGGGTGGGTCAGCTCATCGAAACCAGCCTCGGTGCCAGTGCCGGTTCCAGGGCAGAACCGGACTTTCCCGGCCTCGGCATTGAACTGAAAACCATCCCGTTAACCTCTACCGGTCAACCCAAGGAAACTACCTACGTCTGTACCGTACCGCTGAATGATGACATCGCCCTCGACTGGGAAAACGCCTGGATAAGAAGAAAATTGAACCACGTGTTATGGCTGCCCATCGAAGCCGATCCCAATATTCCGGTCGCCGCACGACATATTGGAACCGGTTTGCTATGCCACCTTACAGAACAACAAAACGCAATCCTGAAACAGGACTGGGAAGAACACATGGAGCTCATCGCCACCGGACGGGTCGATGAAATCAACGCCCACCATGGCACCTTCCTGCAGGTACGACCAAAGGCAGCGGATAGTAAAGCGCTGAGAGATACAACCAATGAACAAGGTGAGTCAGTAAAAACACTGCCGCGTGGGTTTTATCTACGGACGGCGTTTACGGCCGAGGTGTTGGCGCAACATTATCTTGATTAGTTTCGGTAAAGCAAAATAGTATTCCGTATTTCTCATTCTGATATTATTTATAAGCCGCTAATTATATTGCATTGATTTGAGCATATCGTGCAATGATATCGCACTTAAAATGCAGGATTGAAGCCACTATGTATGGCAGAATAGACACATTCAACAACCGAATTAGGGGGACGTCGACCTAACTCCGTAAAATACGGACGTCGTCCTAATACACTGTTATGTGTAAAAACCATATGGAACTAGAAACAATAATAAAGCACCGCCATGCTATTCAAATACCAGGCTGGTTAATATTCGCGGCCAGTATCGTTTTGTTTTTGGCAAGTAAAAGTCCTAATTCTAGTTTCGAAGGACTATTTTGGGTAACCGTGGTTTTATCTTGCTCGGTTAGTACATGGTACTTAAATAATGTGCGTTCTGACAAAAGTTGGTGGAGTAAAAATGTAAGAACTATTTTTAGTCCATATATGTCGGCAAGTATTATTTGGGTTTTAATGCTTTCATTTATATATTTACCATATGCAATTAAAAACACATAACAAGGCACTCCACCGTGACGGCTTGCCGCGGTGGAGCCGCCAGTGAATTTAATCGTTAGCAGTAAAGATATGAACCTAGAAGAAGAAATATTTTCCGCTTTTCCAATGGTACTAAATGAACCAACGGTAACGGATGACTTCATTGAAGACAATGAAAACATAATGGAGCTAGAGGGTGACGTAGACTATTTTAAAATAGTACCGGCATATATGCTTTGGTGTATTAGAAAAAAAGATCTCAAATTAGTCGATATGAATACAGTTAATGCACTTGCCGAATATGGGCGTACAAAAATGAAAGATGATGATTATTTAAATTTCATGTATCGTTGTAGCCCTGAACAGAAAAATGTAGTTCTTAAGTTTCTTAAATGGTGTCTAACTGAAATCATTACAGTAGATAAAACCCAAATTGAAAGGGCTATGAAAAATTGGTTAAAGTAATCGCAGCTAACAAGGTAATGAAATATGCCGATTCAAGTTAAAATGGCAAGTATCGCCTTAGTTCTATCGTGTTTATCCACATTGACCGCCGTATATTTTGACGGCATGGATAATTCCGAGTTAAGTTTTTCAAATCCAGGTATTTTAGTTACAAATATAGTTTGGGCGGCAATAATCATGTGGCTTGTTTTTGACCTTGTCAAAAAGAAGGCAAACATACTTTTAGCTTTGCGCGTTGTTCTGCTCATTATGATCGCGTTTGCTATCTGGGACTACGTTGACTATGGCTTTACTACATTTTTTCTTTTTTACATCGCAGAAATATCATTTTTTATTATAGCCATTATTTTGTTGAGCAGAAGTCAGCTCAAAAGTTGGTATGCAAAGTAATATTTACTTAAGCGCTATCAGGTAAAAAGATGACAGAAGAACAATTCATTTCAGAAGAAGACCTCGAAGTAGTAGATTCAATCTACTCTAATTTACTTGGTGTAGAAGACACATCCAGTCTGACAGAATTGGAAAAAATCGTTTATCTGATAGAAAGCTATAATATGGAAATTAATAGCGGACTGGATTTCATTCAATGGTACAGATGGTCTGAACCTGAACCCTTAAAAGAAACGCCTACAGCATTAAAAACAATTGGCCTAACTCGCTCCTGTGAAATATGTATGGAGGCGTTAAAAATCACTTTCCCTAACGGCTTACCTAACACTGTTGAGGATAAGGATGAGGCAATAGAGTCTTTAGAAGATGATGACGAAAAAGAAAGCCTCAGAGAGAAACTGGAAGAATTGGCAGCAAAACAGGAAGAACAAAACTATAATCTTACAACGGGTCTGGCTGCATGGATAAGGGCCAATACGAAATAGCAGAATGTGTCTCATCCTACATCCAAATTAAGACCGTTCGCTGCTGCTCAATAGGGCGTCAAAATAATAAAGAGTTTTTACCCTGGCCCCAAAATATATGCTTTAATGCGCCCGCATCGAAAGATGTATTTATACCAACTCATTTATTCTAAAATTTGGACGTTATTTCATGATTGATGCTGTTACTGCGCTAAAACGTTTACAAGAGGGTAATTCACGTTTTGTGAATGGTTTACGCTCGGTTGAAACAATGATGGCGCACGTTAAGCGTGAAGAGTTAACCGCCGGGCAGGAACCTTTTGCCATTATATTAGGCTGTTCGGATTCTCGTGTGCCCGTAGAAATTTTATTTGATCAGGGCCTGGGTGATCTATTCGTCATCCGCGTGGCGGGCAATATCGTTGCGCCTTCACAGATAGGTAGTGTTGAGTTTGCGGCGTCACAGTTTAAAACCCGTCTTGTTGTCGTCCTGGGACATTCGCAGTGTGGTGCCATCTGCGCCACGGTTGAGGAACTGAAACGCCCTACTAGTGAACAGTCGCTGAATATTAAAGCGATTGTTGATCGGATTCGCCCCTCGGTTGAACCGTTTAAAGCGACTGAATTATGGAACGATGAAGAGGCGCTGGTGGAACAGGCGATGCGCGCTAACGTTCGAGCATCCGCCAACCAGCTACGACACGGTTCAACCATTCTGGAAAACCTGAGTGATAATGACGGCCTGCTCATTGTGGGTGCTGAATATTCATTGGAAACAGGTGAAGTAGAATTTTTTGAAGGCTTGCCCGACAAAAGTTAATCTTTTTCAGCAACGTTAATAATTCTCATCCCAGATAACCTCTGTCTGGATAGAGTTCAGCCAGGATAAATTTCATCTAGTCCAACCGATAATCCATTCTCGAGCACCACGCGCGCATGAAAACGTCGTAACTCTCTGGGTGCATGCACACCGCATGAGTGTGCGATGGTGCACACTTCATGTTCCATATTTTGTTGATAGTTGGTCACACGTACCGCCTTATGTACCGGGTTCAAGCCTTTTTGTAGCCGCGGGTTGTGTGTGGTGATCCCGGTCGGACAGGTATCCTTGTTGCACTGCATCGCCTGTATGCAACCCAGTGAAAACATAAAGCCACGTGCAGAGGTAATAAAATCCGCCCCCATGCATAATGCCCAGGCGACCTCGGTGGGGGTAATCAATTTTCCCGAACACACGACTTTGACGCGTTCACGCAGGCCATGTCGGGTCAAGGCGTCAATGACGCGCGGCAAGCTTTCTCTTAACGGCAAGCCAACATCATCCATCAATGACATCGGTGCGGCACCGGTGCCACCATCTGCACTATCGATGGTAATAAAGTCAGGCGCCGATTTCTCACCACGTTCAGTTATCGCCTTGCAAAGATTATCCAGCCAGCCATAGGCACCTATCACGGCTTTGAAGCCAACTGGTTTTCCAGTGACCCGTCTTATGCGTTCTATCATGTCGAGTAAGTCATCGACAGAATCAATGTCAGGATGGCGGTTAGGACTAATGGAAGCGGCATACGCTTTAATCCCGCGTATCTTCGCGACCTCTTCGGTCACTTTCGCCGCAGGTAAGATACCGCCTTTGCCGGGCTTGGCACCCTGGCTCAACTTGAGTTCAAACATACGCACCTGAATATGCGCGGCGACTTCTTTTAATTTGTCATCATCCAGTTCGCCCGCCTGATTGCGCACACCATATTTTGCCGTGCCGATTTGATAAACCAGATCAGCGCCACCTTCCAGATGATAAGGCGATAAACCACCTTCGCCAGTATTCATCCAGCAGCCCGCTTTATAAGCACCCTGCGACAACGACAATACTGCGGGACGCGATATCGCACCGTAACTCATGCCTGAGATATGAAAGAATTTATTTGTCTGATAGGGTTGTTCACAATGAGGGCCTACCGTGACAGACACCGTTGATGTTGCGTCGGCTTCCAGGGTTGGAAACGGGCAATTCACAAACAGCACGGTGCCGACCGGTCGCAGGTCACGGGTTGAACCAAATGCGGATGTGTTAGTAACACCCTTGGCAGCACGATAGGCCCAGCTGCGTTGTGCTCGATTAAAAGGCAGTTCTTCACGATCCATTGCAAAGAAGTACTGACGAAAGAACTCACCGAGTTTTTCAAATACATAACGGAAGTGACCAATGACCGGGAAGTTCTTACGAATAGCGTGCCTGGACTGGGTGATATCGAAAATAAAGATGATCGCCGCGATTAGGAGCACCGTGCCGATTACAAAAATAAATAACGTCGACATCACCTCCAGGCCTGTCAACATAAAACTGGAAAATCCTGATTCAGTCACGTCCATTTCCTTTTTGGGTTTTTCAATAATTAAGGGTAGTAAACACTCTTAACTACTGACCGCGGGAGAGATTAAAGTTCCAGCCAAAAACAGTTACAATGACGGGCTTCTGTTTCTCGATAAATATCTAGATAAATATCCAGGTAAATATTAATGACCCAACCCGACGCCGCTGAAATCAAATCACGCATTGAGGCCATATTCAACACGGTCTCTGATGCATATGATAGTCCGGAAATGCGCTACTTTCCCTTTTCTGCCGATTTCATGATTGATCTCGCCAAACCCAAACCGGGTGCAAGGGTACTTGATATCGCAACAGGCACCGGCATGGTGGCGATATCTGCAGCACAGGCGATCCGTCCGGATGGACAGGTACAGGCCATCGATATCTCAGGTGGCATGCTGACCAAGGCACAAAAAAATATCAGCAAACATGCACTGACGAATATCGATATGTACCAGATGGACGCAGAAGACCTCGAGTTTCGTTCAAACTATTTTGATTTAGTCACCTGTGGTTTTGGTGTGTTTTTCCTGCCCAATCCATTTAATGCCGTTAAGAGCTGGCAGCGAGTGATGAAACCCGGTGGCCGCGTTATTTTTTCAACATTTACCAACACGGCATTCATGCCTATGGCCGAATGGTTTAAAAATCTATACGAAGAGACGGGCAAACCTTACCCACAAGGTGCGTGGCAGCAGTTTAGTGATGATGAATCGTGTCTGTCGCTACTGCCTGATGATCTATTTGAAAACAAACAAATCGTTCACAAACAACACGGCATTCATTTAAAAGATGAACACGAATGGTGGCACATCATCGAGAGCAGCGGCTTTCGTGGCATTCTCGCCACCCTGAATGAAATTCAACAAAAGAAATTAAAAGAGAAGCACCTCAAACAACTGGCTGAACTAAAAACGAAAGATGGCATCTGGCTAGATGTGGAAGTGATCTACACCCAGGCAACGCTGAAAGACTAATTTATAGAAATTTTGATCCCGGTCAGAAAATCATATAGATGGCAACCAGGTTCGAGTCTCCAGGAATTAGTGTTGTTTGAAAAACGTCAGGGCATTCTCTAACCTTATTTTTTTTTCAACATCCTCGGGTAATTCTTTCAGCCAAGCTCGATGGAATGCGATAAATTCTGAGTAATGCAACCAGCCTTCATCGGCTTCATACCAGCGATTCACCTGGTGAGCATGCCAGACCGGATCGGTGCCGACCATGAAGCGGTCTGGGTATTTAATCAACAGTGGTTTCCAGCCAGATCTTAATTTGCCATGTTCATCCAACAGCCCACCATAGTGATGAGGATCGCGGGCCGAAAACTCGATCCAGACATTTGGACACGCCTTGAGTATGCCTTCCGAGTGTTCAGGTCCAAGAATACCTCCGGCATGTGCCCAAAGAAAGCGTACATCTTTGTGTTGTTCGCAAATCGGCTTCAAAAACTGATAGTCGGAAGTCTCCGTGTGAATATTGAATGGCACATCAAATTCTGCCGCCAGTTCTAATAGTCCCTGAAAAACATCATTGTCGCGCCGTGGTCCCAGACCGGAAATTACGTGCAACTCACCGATACCTTTATATTTACCTTCCTTAAGTCCCTTACGTGCTAACGGCAGAACACGCTTGTCGTGATACCAGTTACCTCGACTATGGCCGGTGATGTATGGCGAGAAAAAGGGGATAACCCGCCCTCCACTGATCTCGCTCAGTTTTAGGGCGTTGGCCGTTGGCGTACTAAACACCACGGCGAAAACTACGTTATGTTTCTCAAGAACGTTTAAAGCCTCTTGCGCCGACAACAGCTCTTCCTGATCCCAGTTAAAATGCATATGCACATCAGCAAATGGCGGCAATGCCTCCTCAGCAAAGGCCTGGCTGAAAGGGGCACAAAGGCCAGAAAGGACGAGTAAAAAGTAAGTGATTATTGGCGTTTTCATATTCATAAGTACTATACAGATCATAAGCAATATATCTCTAATTACCAGCAATGGGTGCTTGTCGAGGCCAACTTCAACCCTTTAAAATGCCAGCCTATCTCATCCCTACCTAAATGAAGCAAATATGACAGATCAGGATAAAAACCAAACGGGCCTTGCCATCGAGGAAACCTTCAACGTTGTTGAAACAGAAGATACCGAGGCCCTATTAAAATCTCACCAAATGGCACTGGAAAATCTACCCGATACAGCTAGCGAGCTTGAGCGCTCGACTATCATGCTCGATGTTGCCTCCGCGCACCTGGCTCTCGAAAAGAAAGCGGTTGCCTGGAATGAAGCAAAGGCCTGCTTCGAGGTCTTTGTGAAAAATGAGCACTGGCAAAATGCGGTTGAAGCCTGTGATGTCCTGTTTCAATGCGAACTGAAAGATTCTATTGTTGCATTGGCGAATGGTCTCTGGCTTGCGGTTACCTTTCCGATTGATCCTGGAACGACCATCGCGATGCTGCAACATATCATTGATGAAACGCCCAACAATTCTGATGGTGCCGCAGTGGCTGCGATCACGGCGCACTATATTGCCGACATGCGCGCTGAAGATGAAAAAGCTGAAAGCCTGAAATTCCTCGCTACCCAAATGGTTGCCGCTGTCGCAAAACGGCATAGCCAGGTGACGGAACAGGACATGCTGGAATTCTGGATTGAACGTATGGAGCTTAAAGATCCTGCTATCTTTTTACCTAAGCTTGCTCTGATACTGGGTGCGATGGTCAATGACCAGTGGTGGTTTGATCGTGATGAGTTGCGCAAACTGATTCCAGATAATTAAATCAGGATAATTGATTGCCAATAAATTATGCAGATGATAGGTTGAACCTCTTCCTTCGCTTGCGTGCATCTGGCAAAACACCCATAGACAAACGCCCATAGACAAACACCATGGACAGTCATTCTAAAAAAACAAAATCGCGTTTTATTAGCCGAGCCCAACGAAATATTCTCGCCGGAATACTAACGGTTATACCGATCTGGTTCACCTGGGTTGTATTTGAATTTATTGTTGAGCACTTATCGAGGATTGGTTTGCCCTCGGCGACAGCATTGGCAAAAGAAATAGAAAAGCACTCACCGAATCTGGCCGAGATTATCCAGGCCCCATGGTTATTAAACAGCCTGGCGGTGATATTAACCATCATCGCACTTTATTTACTTGGCTGGATAACCACTGTCGTCATTGGTCAGCGGCTGATAAAGATTTTTGAATATTTTATTCACCGCATCCCTATCGTCCAGTCAGTTTACAGTGCAATCAAACAGTTCCTTTCTGTTTTGCAGACTAAACCAGATGATGTTCAGCGGGTTGTGCTGATTGAATTTCCTTCCAGGCATATGAAAACGGTGGGCTTTGTCACACGCGTCTTTAATGATGCAAACACTGGCAGACAACTGGCCGCCGTCTATGTGCCAACAACACCCAATCCAACATCAGGTTATCTTGAGATTGTACCGCTTGAGAATTTGGTCTCTACTGACTGGACCATGGATGAGGCGATGACCTTTATCATATCTGGCGGTGCCATTGCCCCTGATCACATCCAATACGAAAATTCACCACAAACGGCAGATTAGTCATTAAGACTTTTTCTTCGATTTGCCTTTCGGTTTAGCTTTTTTAGTTACATAGACGCCCGGGAACCAGGTCTTGTGCAGTTTGGTGGTCGCATCCAGATCACCTTTCTGATCATCAACAAACCTGAAATTATTTTTTCCGATGCGAACGACATCATCTTGAGCGAGTCGTCTTATCTTCACCCGTTCGTCATTCACAAAACTAAAGTTGGTGCTGTCCTGATCATGAAGAAAATACTCAATGCGCATATCTTCGTCTTCCTTGATCACCGCCTCAATCGCAGCGTGATACTTGCTCACTAACTCATCATCCAGACAAATATCATTCTCCTGACCTCGGCCTATTGTCAACTTCGGTTTGTCGATATGAAAACGAACTCCCGAGGAATCATCTTGTATAAGAATGAGTAACGCCATGGAACACCAACTACATAAGAGTGAACTTGCGAGTATATTAAATAACTAACTAGCTGACGAGTACTAGATAGCCCTATCGGATGCCCATTCGCCGCTCTCGGGCGTCCTGCCCTTCACGGCATAAACACATCCATGTGCTAAAAAAAGGCCAGCACATGGCTGGCCTTTTCTAAAATAAGCTCCGTTATTTAGATTTTTTCGGCTTTCTGGTTTTCTTCGCTTTTTGAGCATCAAGACTTAACTGCCCTGCGCCAATGGCAACGAACAATAACAGGCCGGCCACAATCGCCATGTTTTTCATAAACAGGATGACCTGCACCGGCTCAGCAAAGTCAGAATGAAAGACAAGTGCCGCTAATCCAGTAAAGCCTGCGAGCAGACCCGCCGTCAGTTTGAATCGCCAGCCAACCAGCAAGGCAATACCACCGGCAATCTCGAGCAAAATCACTACCGGCAGAAAGAGACCAGGGACGCTGAACGACGACATGTAGATCGTGGTGTCTGCATAGTTCACGAACTTATCCAGACCAAAGTAGATAAAGAACAATCCCAGCAGACCACGTGCGGTCATTACGCAGATCTGCTCTATCCCTCCTGCCCAGGCTAAAAGTGGGGCCAGGATATTTTGGAGACTCTGGAGTGTCTTTTGAAGGATGTGCTGTGCCGTCACGAACCATTTTGAAGTGTGCTGCAGGATATTTTCCATGGTGACTCCTCATGCTTGTATGAACGTACGCCCATTATGCACCCTATAATTTAGATATAAAAGCCGACAAATAAGGTGTATTTATCTAATATTTTGATATATTTAACCTATGTCACAAAACAAAGCCAATTTAGACGCCTGGCATGTCTTGCGGACGGTGATTGATGTAGGCGGTTTTGCCCAGGCGGCTGAGCAACTGCAGCGCAGCCAGTCCGCGGTCAGCTACAGCATCCACAAACTTCAGGAACAAATGGGCCTTGAGTTGCTAACGACCAAGGGGCGACGCGCCGTTTTAACCGCAAATGGGGCCCTTTTGCTGGCACGTAGTCGGACGTTACTGATTTATTACGATGATATGCTCGAACAGGCCAAGGCCTTGCGGAAGGGATACGAACCAGCCCTGTCGGTGTGGATTGATAACCTCTGCCCGGTAGGCTTCCTACAACCCGTCCTGGGTGAATTCCAGACCCATTTTCCGCAAACAACGGTCTCGATTATCCAGACTGGCATGCCTACTGACGGCGCAGACAGTGATGAGAACCAGATTGGAGCGGATCTAGCCATTACTACCACCCCAATTTGGGAGACAAGCTTCGATAATCTGGGAGAAATGACCTTTATTGCCGTTGCCCACCCCAATCACCCCGTTTTTGGCTGCGATTTCCCTATTAGCCAGGAGGCTTTAGAAGAGCATCGGCGAGTGAGCGTGCAACAGGCCCGTCACACTACTGTATCCGTCAAAATTGACCAAAATACCTCCCATTGGCTCGTTTCGGACTATCAGCAGGCAATTCAGGCGGTTTTAATGGGGCAGGCTTATGGCTGGTTGCCACAAAGGACTATCGAAAGGGAACTATCAAAAGGAAAACTCAGGCGGCTAACACTGCAACATGGGGAACGCTATCGGCTGCCCGTATATCTTCAATATAACCAGCAACGATCAGCAGGCCTGGCAAGGGCGGCACTGGCAAAGCTCATTATCAGATACGCTACTCCGTATCTATGACAGTAAGGCGGCGACTGAAATTCCAGGTTTGAGACTGGCCCTCTTTGGGTAACTCAAAATCCACCTCAATAGGGTCCAGATTAGGAAAACCGTCAGCCTCATCAAATTTCATCGTATTTCGACCAATGCGTACTAAATCACCCTGCTCAAGTTTGCAGCGAGTAATCGGCTCTTCATTAACATAGGTATGGTTAGTGCTGCCCAAATCCTCGACATAGACATCAAATGAATCAACCTTGGTAATGCTACCGATAACTTCGATACGTGCATGATGCTTACTGACGAAAGAGCAAGGTAAGCAAATATCGTTTCCTGCGTGCACCCGCCCAATAGTAAGGTGTCGTTTCTCGAGACTGTATTTAATGCCAGGTGCTCCGCTGGCAAACTGTATTAACGCGGCCATTCTTCCTCTCTTTGCCCTTGGTTTAGGGGGGAACCTCTAAGGACACTTATGCAGCAGCATAGACCAGATCGGGATGGTAAAAAGGTGTTACGTTTCACATTTTATTTTATAAGAATATCGTCATTTACTAATACGCAAAGCCTGAATATTTGCCTTTTTTATTTGCATGGCTTGGCTTTGAAAGGAATCTTAATTCAGTTAAATAAAGTATCAAAAAAAACTTTCATTTGCTGCCACGAACTTTTGTCTGCCTCTGCATTATACTCAAGTGGCAAATTGAATTTTTTACCCTTCGCAGTTGAACCGGGGTTGGTAAAAGAATGTTTAGCACCTGGCATGCTCACAAATGTTGAGTCTACCCCGGCCTTTCTCATTTCCAGTTTGAAGCTCGATATAGCTTCTGGCTTCACGAAGGGATCATCAGAGCCATTAAAGACCAGAACCTTTGATTTAACCTTACCTTTTTGAGCAGGTTTACTAGTACCCAAACTGCCATGAAAACTCACCACACCTTTCATGTCTGTTCCACGACGAGCCATCTCTAGAACAATACCGCCACCAAAGCAGTAACCAATAGCGGCCAGCTTTTTGGGATCCGTGTGCGCACTTGCAAGCAATTGTTTTCTTGCCGCATTAAAACGCGCTTCGGCTCCCGCCATATTATTTTTTACCTGCCCGGCGAATCGACCCGCATCTTTTGGGTGATCGGCCGTTTTACCATCACCGTACATATCCAGCGCAAAAGCCACGTAACCCATTTTAGCGAGTTGGCGTGCACGGCTACGCCCATAATCCGTATGCCCCCACCACTCGTGTACCACTAAAATGCCCGGACGCTTTCCCTTGATCGCATCGTCATAAGCCAGGTAGCCAACCAGATTAGTGCCATCCTGTTGGTATTTGACCTCTTCAGTAATCACCTTAGATTGTGCAGAGGCTGAAAGAATAAAAAGTCCCAGTAGGCAAATAAACTGTCGCATGTCTTGCTCCTTGTTCAATAACACGATGGATTATAGATTGCGTAGTATTAAACATCGTGCAACACGCTAATGCAAATGACTCATCCGGGTAAATCAACATACTGGCTAGAAATGAAACCCAAACCCCACCAAAACATAGTCAGTGGTAACATCCTGTTCTGCAAAGCTTCGGCCAAGTTCAGTTTCAACAGCGACCTCATCCGTTAATTCAACATCAAACAACAATGAAACCGTACTAGAGGCGGCGCCATCCAGTTTTGCTACCCCATACGAATAATTTAACCCCAAACGTGAAGAATTAAAGCGATAATACAACCCCGTTGCGGTAGTCCATTCATTCAGCGAACTAACATGATAAAAGTTTTTCAGGCCAAGAATAAATATTCCTCTCGCTGTATTTAACCTTTGGATATTCTCGCTATAGTCGTACCACATACCGTTTAGCGACCATGTTAGCTGTCCACTACTTAACCCTGTGTTAAAACCTATGCCCATGCTATTTACAGTGTAACGGCGTTGCCCTGCCATTAATTCGCGAGTAAAAAAGTCGATATCTCTATATTCGAATTCTATACCTGCATTCCAGTCAGTCGCAAAATAGTTGACCCCAATCCCAACTGACTCAATAACCAGCTCCCGGCGTTTACCCCAATATTCGTAGAAAGCATTCGTCGTCCAGGGTGCTGTACCAAAATGGCTGTAGCCGAGCAAAAAAGAATTCGTTTCAATTGCTTCACCCAGTAGTTCGCTTTCCGACTGACCGGCGCTGACTAGAAGTGAATCATCCAGACCAAGGCCAATATTTAACCCCAAAGAGTAATTCTGCGCATCATTCTCATCCTGAACGTAATTAACCCAGAATTCTGATGTATTCCCAGATGCAATATCGGAGTCGACCTTTTCGACAGCATGTACATCAGCGCTTACCAAGATTAGGGATGCTATCCCCACAACTAATAATTCAAGATTCAACAATATCTTCCCCAAGATTACTGAAACAAGCTCTAACATGATTCCAATTAGATCATCAACGCAGCAAAGCTGTCCTGGTTGACAGCGAGCAGAAAATATATCCATTTTTTCCAGGCCAATAACTATGATTGACTGCTGGCGTAAATCAAGTTTGCAGCATAAAATCAGTAAATGGTAGATACACTCAAAAAACTCGATCACTTTAATCTTGCGCCAGGCCGAGTTCTGGCACGCAAGTACGAAGTTATTTCTTTGCTTGGTGCAGGCTGGGAAGGTGAAGTTTATCTGGTCCGCGAAGTGGCCACCGGCATTGAACGCACCGCGAAGATATTTTTTCCACAACGCAACCCTCGCGACAAGGCAGTGCGATTCTATGCTAAAAAACTACACAAACTAAGACACTGTCCTATCGTCATTCAGTACAGCGCTCAGGATCATATTACCGTCAAGGGTGTTCCGGTTACGCTACTCATCTCGGAATATGTTGAGGGTGAATTATTGAGTCAATTTGTCCAGCGTCAACCTGGCAAACGGCTGCAACCCTATCAGGCGCTGCATGTTCTACATGCCCTCGCCTGTGGAATGGAAAACGTGCATCGTATTGGCGAGTATCACGGTGATTTGCACACCGACAACATTATCCTGCAACGCTACGGCCTTGGCTTTGATATGAAATTAGTTGACCTGTTTCAATCTCCGTCTTCGAAACGAACGGCAATACAGGATGACACCGTAGAAATGGTACGCATCTTTTACGAAACCATCGGTGGCCAGAAACACTATGCAAAACAACCTAAGGCGGTCAAAGATATTATCAATGGTATGAAACGCACACTAATCCTGAAAAAATTCCGTAGCGCTACACAATTACGCGAATACATTGAAACTATGCAATGGTAGTCCGGTAATATAAAAAAGAGTTTTAAATTTGATAAACAGCTTTACCCAAACCGACCTTGACTCACCGGTTAACCTTTCCTTTGTTAACGGTGATGCCGTTGTCTATACTCACCGTTCGCCAGAGAAAACAACGGTGAATGAAGATTGTGCCGCGCTGGTTCCCTATAGCGATGATGCCGGGGTACTCGTGATTGCCGATGGTCTTGGCGGTCAACCTAATGGTGAGACGGCATCAAAGGCTGCTATTAAAGCTATATCAGGAACAGTTAGCAAAGCGCAAAAGTCAAACTTGTCATTACGTGATGCGGTGCTTGATGGTATTGAAAAAGCCAATCGACAAATATTAAATCAATCATCCGGTGCAGCTACCACGCTAGCCGTAGTTGAAATACAGAACAACTACATTCGTCCTTATCATGTCGGTGACTCGATGATTATGCTTTGTGGTCAGCGGGGCAAAATAAAACTTCAGTCGATTGCGCATTCACCTGTAGGGTATGCAGTTGAAGCGGGTTTACTGGATGAGAATGAAGCGATACATCATGAGGAACGGCATCTTATTTCGAATGTTGTTGGCTCAGATGAAATGAGCATGGAGATCGGCACCCGCAGAAAGCTGGCACTACACGACACCTTAATCGTTGCCAGCGATGGACTCTTTGATAATCTTTATTTAACCGAGATTGTTGATATCATTCGTGTTGGCAAGCTCGAGCATGCCGCCAACACCCTGGTTGAACTAACACACGAACGAATGAAGCAAAAGTCAGATGATCTGCCCTGTCATCCCGATGACCTGACGTTTATACTATATCGACGGTCATAAAATAGAATTCAAGAATGCATAATTTTTCCCCGTTGTTACTTCTCCTTATTGCCATTTCTATGACAGCGATATCTTCAAGCAGTCATGCCGTAAAAAGAACGACGGCACCTGATACGGAAATTACTATCGAAGCAAACGATGGCACAGAAATCATTGCCGCACATTATCCCGCAAAGGGTGACACGGTTTTAATCTGGGTAGGCTCTAGTTACAGCACCTCAAAACGCATTTACCAAACAGCGCATGACCTGGCAGATCGTGGCTATGAAATATGGCAAGTGGATTTTTCAGAAGTGCTTTTCCAGCCAAGAACATCTAATTTTATGCGTAACCTTGAGGCACAGTACCTGACCGATTTAATTGTTGCTGCGCATGAAAGAACAAAAAAGAAAGTGGTTCTCATCACCCGTGCATATGGTGCTATACCGGTAGTACGGGGCGCCACGTTATGGCAGCAACAAAATGTTGGTAAAGACTATCTATCAGGTGCAATTTTGTTTTCACCGGACTTCTTCGCATCGATCCCTGAATTAGGTCAGGATCCGATATACCTTCCAATTACCGGGCAGTCAACAATTCCACTATTTATTTATCAAGGTGGTCGACGTGGTACCGCCTGGCAGTTTCCACGTTTACTAGAGAACCTCACTACATCAAACCAACATGTTTACTTCAGGCTTTTGCCTGATGTTGCAGGAATATTTTATCGAAATGACAATGACCCAGCCAGCACTAACATGTTGAGCAATCTCTCAAGTGAACTACCTGGTGTCATCCGTTTGTTGCACGAAACGACGGGAGAACAACAACCTGCTGCATATAAACAAGATACCACCGTTCATAACGCCAGAATGGATATCGAGCTAAAACCATTCAAAGGCAAGACCACACCGACACCATTCACGTTGGAAGATGCCAATGGCCACCCTATTTCACTATATAAGCATGGCCAGCCAGATGAACTAAAAGGAAAAATTACCGTTGTGAATTTTTGGGCGACCTGGTGCCCGCCCTGTGTTGAGGAGATCCCTTCACTCAATCGTTTAAAAGAAAAAATGCAGGGCAAACCCTTTAGACTCATTTCAATTAACTATGCCGAATCTAAAACACTGATTAACGACTTTCTGAAACGCGTTAATGTGGAGTTTCCCGTTTTATTAGATAAAAAAGGTAAAGTCTCCGCAGAATGGAATGTCGTCGCTTTTCCGTCCACCTTCGTGATTGGACCTAATGGAAAAATTCACTACGGCATTAATGCGGCGATCACCTGGGATGATCCGGTGGTCATTAAAAAGCTAAATTCTCTCATCAACAATAAGACTAAATATCTTTCTGCATGCTGCAGGCCTGTCATGCAATATGCACGACTACTTTATATCCAATAATAACTTCACCAGCTCCAAGCCATTGAAAAACTAACTATAAAAATGTTGGCATGGCTGGTGCAATGTCTTCTATGTCAGACACGATAAGGAGACCGACATGAAAAATATAAAATACATCAGTAGTTTTATCATCCTGTCCGTACTATGCAGCTCAAGCTATGCATCACAAAACCAGTTGCCCGTATGCATTAGCAAACATTATGGCGTAGCGACGATAGCATCCAATCAAATCAACCTGATTGCGCCGGATATCGCTGAAGATGGTTCAGTGGTTAGTATCGGGATAGGCAAAATTAAACCTTTACCAAAAGATACTTTTATCCAGGAAGTCAGCTTTTACAATGAGTTCCATGAGAAGCCAATAGCAACGTTTTACTTATCAAAACAAATGCGCGGTGAAAATCTGAAAACACGGATACGACTAAGAGAAAGCAGTAATCTCTATGCTGTTGCCAAACTGGATAATGGGCAGCTGATGGGAGGAAAAAGCTTTATCAAAGTCACTGTCGGTGGTTGTGGCGGTGGTGGAAGTGGCGCTTCATTCGGCAAAACCAAAAAAGTATGTCCCGAGTAGATCCAGCGTAAATAATTATATGACACCAGCATCTGGGCATTGCATTAGCAATGCCCACTTTTTTAGCCCAAAAATTAATTAATTGAGATAGTAACGATGATCGCAACAAACAAAAGAATAATGCTATAAAAAATACTGGCCGCAATATTTCCTTTTTTGATCTCCTCAATAAAATCAATCTCCTTATAGAAGAAATGATCAATCATATAAAGCGTTGTCACACTGACCACCAGAGTAACAATCGCATACCCCAGACTTATAAGTAAATTCAACATTGTTTGAAGTAAACTGGTAACTTCCATTTTTTATCTCCCTCATTTATTTTCTTTCTGGTGAGTAATTTTTAATTTCAAAAGGTGTTTTCGGTTTTTTTTCTGTCAACCCAATCGCATAGGCGGTAATGTCATCTAAGATACTTGCCTCCAATATGTTTGAAGGGTAATTCATAATATCACGCACCGCATAATATTTTGCCTTTTGGATATTATAAAGATCATCCGCACCAAAAAGATGTAGCGCCTCATGTGCCTGTGCATAGCCAAGTGATTGCCAGAATTTCGAATCAGGTTCTTCCATCAGAAAAACATATTCGGCATCTGACTGACAACGAAACATACAGCGACTGGCAAATGAACGTCCATCTCGTGCGAGGTGAAGTAATAAGAGAGCTTGATCGGCATTTTCCTGTTTTTTAATTTCATTTATAAAAGAAAGCATGTCACTAAACCCAAAATTCTCAGCGACCAACTGAGCAACTTTATCCGCATTGACAAAGTTCATGTCGAAATCCCCAACCTGCAGACGTTTTATATGAGGGTTCTTATCCACCACAAAGAGTCGATGCACAAAAGAAAGTTCGCTTGAATATTGTTTGCTATTCTTTTGCATCCAGTTTTCAGCCATCGACCAGTTACTCATAACAAAATCGCGCTTGCGGATACTCCAGCTTTGTAAAGCAGCATCTGTCAGGAAAACATAAGCAACGACGACTTTACCCTTTAACGCCGCAGCCGGACCGACATGAGGGCTTGCCTGATAAAAATTTCTAAGATCGCGTTCTTCATTTATGTCACTAATAATCTGATTGCTGGCCTTGATCAGGCGTGACAACCTCGCACGAAGTTTTTTATTGTCCGTGTAACTTCTGGCTTTCTTCCAGCTTTCATCGGCTTCGATATGTTGCCAGAGTGAAGAATGCACATGACCTTTTAAATGGTAAAAATGATAACCCAGCACGTAGTCGGCTTCTGGTAGATCAGCGAAGTCAGTCTCATTAGCATCAATTAACTGTAAGGCGGTGACATAATCATTGTCCTGGTAGGCCTGCTGAATTTCCCGAAACACACTATTTTCGCGAACCAGTGTCACCGTTTCGAACTGCTCGGTATCACTGGTCATGCTGGCAGGCTTACTAAACTGTACCAACACACTGACCAGGAAGATGAAAAAAATCCAGCCTGCTATAAAAAGTAGAACCCTTGCCATATATTCCTTCCCGTGCCTACGTAGTCATCCCAATCATTGCTTTAAGTGCCATTTATTATCACGGGATCCTAGCATAATCGCATGCCCGGTAGAGAGAAACTCCTGACAACATCCAGTCAACACTCATTGTCTTTTACCACTACAAACACATACAATATGCCGAATCAGGAGTACAACATGAAACTTGGCGTAAACGAATTTAGAAATTGGGAGCATAAATCCATCACCTTACTGGGCATGTCGGGCGTGGGTAAAACTCGGCTAGCGGCAATGTTGCGCCAACATAACTGGTTTCACTATTCTGGTGATTATCGCATTGGCACTCGCTACCTTGATGAGCCGATTCTTGACAATATCAAACAGCAGGCCATGCAAATCCCTTTTTTGCGCGACTTGCTCAGGAACGACTCCATATATATAGCAAACAATATCACCGTTGATAATTTGCAGCCTGTCTCCAGCTTCCTGGGAAAACTGGGTAATCCAGATCACGATGGACAGCCGCTGGATGAATTTAAACGACGCCAGGGGTTACACCACGCGGCGGAAATAGCTGCCATGCGTGATGTGCCCGCTTTTATCGAAAAAGCTCAGACTATTTACGGCTACAAGCACTTTATTAACGATGCAGGCGGTAGTGTCTGTGAACTTGACGATCCAGAAACATTAGAACTACTTGCTGAGAATACCCTGCTGGTATACATCAAGGCCCCCAAACAGGATGAGCAGGAGTTGATACGTCGCGCCGAGTCAGATCCAAAACCACTCTACTACCGTGAGGCCTTTCTGGATGAACAACTGGACATTTATCTGAAGGAAAAGAAACTCGATTATGTTGCGATGATCGAGCCGGATGACTTCGTGCGTTGGGTTTTCCCAAAACTATTCAAATCGCGTATTCCACGTTATGAACAAATTGCTGAGCAATATGGTTATACCATAAGTACTACCGATCTCTGGAAAGTAGAGAACGATCAGCAATTTCTGGATCTAATCGAAAAAGCACTATAGGTCGCCCCAAAAATGCCGCTTGTCGCCCACTCCAAATTACCCAGCTTTGCCCGCCTTCGTGCCGAAGGTGAGAGCGTGCTTGATGGTAACGAAGCACTACAACAGGATATTCGTGAGCTGCACATTGGCTTATTAAACATGATGCCCGATGCTGCGCTCGAAGCCACTGAGCGTCAGTTCTTTCGATTAGTTGGAGAAAGCAACCAGATTGCACAGTTCTATCTTCACCCGTTTAGCATTTCTAATCTGCCACGCGATAAAGAAGGACAGGCGCATGTGGATGACTATTATGAAAGCTTTGAAGAAATAAAAAAGGCTGGGCTTGATGCGCTAATCATAACGGGCGCAAATGTTACTGGCCCCGAGCTATCCACTCAGGCCTTCTGGCAACCATTAATTGAAGTTATCGATTGGGCTTACGACAATGTCACGTCTACATTATGTTCGTGTCTAACGACTCACGCAGTGCTGGAATTTCGTTATCAACAAAAACGCCGTCCTCTCGGGTTCAAACGTTGGGGGGTGTACCCACATAAAGTACTTAACCGTAACCATCCGTTAGTCAACGGGGTAAACACGCGCTTCGATGTACCTCATTCCCGCTACAATCAAATCGACCGGAATCAGTTTGAAGAAGCGGGGCTACATATCCTCGCCGAGAGTGAGACGGCAGGTGTGCATCTTGCGGTTAGTGAAGATCAGTTCCGTCTGGTTTTTTTCCAGGGACACCCTGAGTACGATGCCATTAGTCTGCTTAAAGAATATAAACGGGAAGTTGTTTTATATTTTACCCAGCAACGCAGTGATTACCCGCCCTTCCCGGAAAATTACCTGAGTGCACAGGCTCAAGCTATTCTCAATGAATACCAATCTCAGGTTATAAAGGCGCAGTCAGAAAAACGGGACCTGCCGGGCTTCCCGGAACAGGCACTCGCCCCTCATATTGATAACACCTGGCATGACAGCGCCGAGGCCATTATTAATAACTGGATCGGCCAGGTTTACCAACTCACTCATATAGCAAGAAACAAGCCCTTTAAGGACGGCATTGATCCCGCCAACCCGCTAAACTTGTAGCTCGATTTAATTTATTGGAGTAACAATTTAATAAATACATAGCTCCACAGCCCCACCAAAAGAGCAACACTAAGTAAAAATATATTCCTGCGTTGCAATATTCGATTACTGCCCGTGTGTATATAAGCATGTACCAGGCGAGTAAACACAAATCCCCAGGCTAGTGAAACACTAATGACATCAACAAACTGTAAGATATAAGCCAAAACCGCGATGATATAAAACAGGACCGGCGACTCGAACAGATTGACGTAATGCTGTTCTACCTGTGTCATATATTCTGGAGGCTTGCCACCCCGATTTAATTTAAAAAACAATGGGTTCAAATTGTCCGCCATCACTGCACGAAATCTTAACTGCAGCATGCGCATCGCGATAACCAGGGTTAGAATCACCATGGCGAACACCGGGTACAATATCCAGGTTGTTTGCATCTTGATCGTCCCTCTCTTATTTATATTATTTTCCCTGTAACAGGTACAAACAGGATAATCTGATTTATAATATGTTCAACAACATATTTAGTATTTCTATAAGATTGTTGGAGTTATTGATATAAACAGGAGGCCGCCATGCCATACAGTGCCGAGCATAAACAACAAACTCGAGAGAAAATTCTGCAAAGTGCGATCGAGTCTTTCTCCCGACAGGGTTTTGAGAACACCTCGATTGACGAGGTCATGGCAAATGCCGAAATGACACGGGGTGCCTTTTATGCCCACTTCAGTAGCAAGAGTGAGTTATATCAGCAAGCCATTCTGACGGGGGCCATGAACAGTAAGCTGGTTAAGCAAAAACCAGAAGACATCGACGATCAACAATGGGTGCAGCAGCTGGTTAAGGGATACCTGAGCATCGATCATGTAAAGCAGAAATCGGGGGCCTGTCCGCTTGCCTTTCTGGTCACCGATGTAGCGGTTAGCGAACCTGAAGTACGCCACACCTACACCCAGGTTTTCCAAAATATGAACAAACGAATCACGCGCTCTATCTCTCAATTTTCAGACAGCAACGAGGAAGATGTTTTTGCCGCGATGGCAATGATGATTGGCGGCGTCGCCATTGGCCGTTCCCTGGACAGTAAGACCACCCTGGACAAGCTGTTGGTCAGTTGCGAGGCTGCGGTATTGAACCTGCTTAACGGCAACCAACCCAAAAGCTGACATATATCAGTGTTTTCTAATATTCCCTCGCTCATACTGGCGTCAGTGCCTATAATGCCTTTACCACACTAAACGGATAGAACCACATGAAACTCACCTCATCATTGATCTTAATGATTGCCTTTCTACTTAGCCCATTTTTGACGGCATTTGCCAGCGAAATTGAGATCCCACAGGGTGAGCAATTATATTTACAACACTGCTCGGCCTGCCATGGGACAGGTGGTGACGGTGGTGTGGGTGTGCCCCTGGCCCTGGCAGATTTCCAGGCTAGCGTTTCCAATGAATATCTCGCCAAAACGATCCAACTTGGTCGTCCGGGACGGATCATGCCGGCATTTTCAAAATTCTCTGATCAGGAAGTGGATGCTATCGTGAAGCACATCCGTACTTTTTCCGACGTCGGCTACCCGAAGGAAGATCTGACCCCGATAGAAGGAAATCCGGTACAGGGTAAGGTTATATTTGATAAACATTGTGCCAGTTGTCACGGCGCGCATGGTGAAGGAGGAAAAGGAACAGGTGTCACCTTCTCTCGACCACGCAACCAACCCATTATCGCTCCAGCGCTTGATAACCCAGGCTTTCTCGCTGCGGCTTCTGATCAGATGATAAAGCATACATTGATGAAAGGGCGCAAAGGGACACCAATGAATTCATTTCTGGCACAGGGATTAAGCGAACAGGATCTCGACAATGTAGTCAGCTACATTCGGGGATTGACACAAACTACACACGCGACCCGACCTGATAACATGGCCGCAACGCTTGTCTATGAGTCTCCATTTAACATGAAAGATACGATTGAAAGTATAAAGCGTGCTGTCATTGGCAAAAACTTCAGGCTGATCCGAACACAAACGCTGGATGACGGTTATGTTGCCAAAGATAAACAGAAAGCCAATAAAACGATTATCTACTTTTGTAACTTCGAATTTTTAAACCGCGCTCTCGGAATTGATCCCAGAGTCGGTATGTTCCTGCCCTGCCGGATCACAGTGGTCGAACAAAAAGGTAAAGTCTTGGTTATGGCAATTAATCCACTGCGGCTTAGTCATTTATTTAACAACAGTGAATTGGACAAGGCATGCATAGAAATGCGAGACCTGTATATTGAAATTTTGGAGGAATCAACACTATGAATGTTTTTTTCAGAATTTCATTGGTCCTGTTTCTATTAGGTAACAGCATACTGGTTCATGCTGACAACCTGATGATGTTACGCTCAAGCCAGCCTTTTCCTGAGACTATGTCAAACCTGCAACAGGTTATTAAGCAGCATGGTTATGTGGTTTCGCGTGTACAGCGAGTTGATATCGGACTAACCCAAATGGGCTACAAGACAGATAAGTATCGCGTAGTTTTTTTTGGCAGGCACAAGGAATTACAAAAGCTATCGGATGACTACCCTGAGCTAACAGCCTACCTGCCACTCAAGATCGCCATTTTTTCAGAGGGCACCGAAACATTGCTGGTCACCTCAGACCCGATTAAATTCACCGAAATGTTTCCCGACAAGGCGTTAAAACAATATTTCGGCCGCTGGTCTAACGATGTCGTAGCCATTTTTAACGATATGCGCAAGCTGGATGACAATTAATACAGAGTGATACCTGCCGCTGCAAGACGTCCGCGAAGGTCTTTCAGATCCGTGTCCATAATAACGAGCACTTTTTGTTTATAATCATCTACTTCCTTGCGTAGCTTTTTTGCTAACGCAGGATAATTGAGCGAGTGTCCTTTGCGCTGCTCAAATAGCCGGTCTACTCGATCGTAATACTGTAAAGTTCCGCTAAGAATAATGTTTGGTGTCTTCAAGGTATTCGACTGTTCTTTCATGGTATCCATAACATAGCCTTGAAATTTAGGGTAACTCTTGCGATCAAACGTACCCCATTTATCAATCTGCTTAATAATCTTTTCAACAATACCAATATTGTAAATAATCTCGTCCCTAAGGTTGGCTCGCAAATAATAGTTATCTCGATCAGACGTAATCGCTTCAAACTCAACCGCTGTCTTCAGACCAGAATGGGCCGCCAGATAAACACCTAAAACCGTTGAAACTATCACCAGAAAATGGCCGATCCAAAACTCTTTTCTTAGCCCCGTCACAAGCCTTCCCGCCTGTGAGATACTTTTTAATCGAATCCAAAGTGTATTTAAAAACATCCCCGTCAGTCCTCTCTTATATTTTTATGCTGGTACATCGTAAATAGGCTGCGACCATACTACGAACTCACAATTGATTCCAGATCCCTGTCTATTCAGCCGTTTCTGAACGGCGAGCAGCCAGCCGCATCCGTCACCTGTGTGGACTTGCTAACGTAAGCAATCTCTACATGGGTTTTCATCCAAACTCTCTTAACTTTACTTGACAGGTCGGACATCCACCACTACATTTAACCATATGGTTAAATATAAAGATGACAATCTGGATGCAACCTTCTCTGCCCTGTCTGATCCAACGCGCAGGGCCATTCTGGCTCGGCTGGCCAAAGGCGAGGCACAAGTTACCGAACTGGCTGAACCCTTTGGGATATCGTTGCCCGCCGTGTCCAAGCATCTAAAAGTGCTGGAAAAAGCTAAATTGATAACCCGCCAAAAGGATGGGCGCATCCACCGATTTACCGTTAACCCCACCCCTATCGATACCGCTAAATCGTGGATCGAAACCTATCAACACTTCTGGGAACAACAGTTGGATTCGTTGGCCGTATACCTGGAAAAGACAACGCAAAAGGAGAAGCACCATGACCGTCGCCGCCGCAACAACCGCGAGTGAAACGCTACAACTCAAGCACCATTACTCCGCCACACCAGAACAGGTCTTTGCCGCCTGGTCTGATCCACAGGCACTGGGCCAATGGTTTGGACCTCACTCACATCACTGCAAAGTCGAAAGCTATGATTTCAAACAAGGAGGCAAATACCAGATTAGAATGATCCCCATCGGGGATGACAGTGATTGCGCCGGTGATACAACTGCAGACTCCGTGTGTGCCGGTGAGTTTGTTGAAATCAGTGAGCCCAATCGAATCGTTATGACCTTTAACTGGATTGAAAATGGCGCGGATATGGGTGTAACACTATTGAGTATCGACATTCTGCCTGCAAATAATGGGACTGATTTAATACTCACCCATGAAAAGATACCAACCGAGGAACTGCGCGAAGCCCACCAGGGTGGATGGCAAGGTACATTGGAATGTCTGGAAGAGTTTCTTACTCATCGTTGATCATCCATGTAAGCAACGGCAAAGTCTGGACTCTGATTATAATCGGAGTCCGACTTCTTGCTTTGAAAAGTATAGGATTAATTGCTTTTAGTAGGCATAGGTTCCGGATAACCAACATGGTAACCCTGAATGAAGTTTACACCCAGAGATTGTAATTCACTCAGGACATTTTCATTTTCAACCCACTGCGCAATGATCTGGATCTGCATCATCTTAGTGAATAGAGCGGCTTATTCCAAATGAATGACTCCGTAATTAGTAAAATGGTAATACCCATATTAATGAAAATGCCGTAAAAGGTAATGCTGGGTATAACACAGCAGTTATCGTGACGACCGCGGTGTCACTGTATTTGGTGCCTGGTTGTGGGATGAAGAACTGGGCTTTGGGCTGGCAACAGAACTTGATGCCGAGGAAGCCATGCAACCGTTTTATAAAACCCGCCTGACGATTACATCAATTGTTCTGCTCGCTTTACTACTTTGTCTCGTTCTACTCACTATTTACAGCAGAAAACATCGCTAAGTTTACTCATTAAATTGAACTGTCGGCGTATACTGCTATCCTAGCTATTATGAACTTACAAGCCAGCTATTTTAGTATTCGAAACCCGCTTGAGATTTTTGACCGATGGCTAAATCCGTATCGGCATAAGGTTACGTCCCACTTCCGCGAAAAAGATATCAAGGTGGCGTGGACTCGGCGAGCCGAACAGGCATTTTCCTTGCGGACAACAGCGCTTATCGTTGAGATGCAAATATACTTTTCTTGCGTGGTAAAAAAACGAGTATTATTTCACGAACAATTAGACATGGAATCGTTACCAATTACAGACAAAATAAGCATCATCTCCCGTGCTGTTCAATCAGATACCTGCAGCGCTGAAGAATTTGCCAGAAGCTACCCGGTAAAGCAGGAGCTCACATCAACAGCGGCAAAAAGAATGTATCCCAGGTTATTAAATATTGACTATATAAATAATCAGTGGCTGGGTGAATTCACTATTTAAACAATATATTTCTCGATCTATTTCTCGATAGCGTTCTCGATAGCGTTCTCGATTATATAAATCCAATTACCTTTTAACTGCCACCAAACAATGTTGCCAGTCCAGCCTCTTTGTCCTCATTGAGCTCCGTTTCAACAGGTGCCATAAACAAGATCCAGATCGCCCCACGGTTTACCCCATTACCGCTATCACCGCTGGCCGTTACTGCTATATCACTAATACCGTCATTATCCAGGTCGCCTAAACTCACCAGGTCCGTCCCAAATTGATCGTTATCCGCCAGTACGCCATTAAAGTTACCTTGCAGGTCTGATATTTTCGATGACGATATGACATCACCATCTGCATTTAAAAATACAATCCAGAATGCACCGCGATCAACGCCACCATCATCCGTTAATTTTGCGGCTATCCCTAGATCAGATACACCATCACTATTGATATCACCCAGATTTGCGACGGCATTTCCAAATCCATCACCATTATTGAGCACGCCATCAAACTCAGCTGTCGTTTGTGAAATTTTACTTTCCTGTTTCACTGTGCCATTACTATTCATATAGAGAATCCAGACCGCGCCACGATCGGTGCCACCATCATCATCACCAGGGCTTCCTACAACCAGCTCGGTCACACCATCGCCATCAATGTCACCAACCGTATCTATCGAAGACCCAAAGTGATCCTCGTTAAATAAATCGCCAGAAAAACCACCATCCGTAAATGAAATTTTTTGTGAGGAGGCAACGGTGCCGGTGTTGTTCATGAATAGAATCCATAGAGCGCCAAAGTTTGTACCGCCGTCATCATCAAATGGAACCCCTACTGCCAAATCAGCAATACCATCATTATTCAGATCACCAATATTTGCGACTGCGCTCCCAAACTGATCATCATCATCCAGGACATCGGCAAAACCCGACGTCGCATTAGCGATCTTCTGCTCATTCTGTACGGTACCATTACTATTTAAAAACAAGATCCAAAGACTACCTCGATCGATACCGCCATCATCATCCCCTGGTGAACCGACGGCTACATCAGTAACACCATCGTTATTCAGATCTCCAACACTGGCAACACTGCTGCCAAAACGATCATCATTATCCAGACTTCCTGAAAAATTACCCGTGCCACTGGAAATTTTTTGCTCAACATCAACCAGGCCATTGTCATCCATGAATAAAATCCACACTGCGCCTCGATCTGTTCCATCTTCATCATCAAACGGGGCCCCCACCGCCAAATCGATAACACCATCGCCCTCCAGATCACCAATATTTGCAATCGACGATGCGAAACGCTCATTGTCTGACAACAAGCTATTAAAATTTCCATCTTGTTCATTTATTTTCTGTTCTGAATCGACACTGCTAGAAAATGTTCGCGAACAACCAGAGGTCGCTATCACGCTAGACAACGCTATCAGCAAAAAGCTTTTTGATATAAAAGAAGACTTGAACATTAACGGATATTCCCTATCAATCGCACTAATACGTTACTTTTAGCTATGCTGCTGGCAAATCCAGTCAGCTTATCAACACTGCTACGATCCTTTACCAGCACTACTGTGACCATTCCACAAACAAGGCACAAGACCAGATATGCAAGCAGAACCCTGTTCTCATCCCTTTATAATAGTTCAGTAGTAGCAAAAACACGCGAAATAGCTGCCAAAAGTCGTTATCTGCGGCTCAAACACTAAGATCTGGCAATTTTCGCTCAAAAGCGGTATGATTCGTTTACATAATATATGTAAATTCTGCGAAGACAATGATATTGAGCACTTCTCATCAGCACCGATCAAGTAACTCAAGTAGATTGACTCCCCTACCACTCACGATAACAGGCACCATATAATGACCGAGACTTCAGACAAGTTGCTAAAGCATGTCGAATATAAACTAGTTACCGTAGAAAAAACGGAGCCACCTGAAGGTGTTGAAGACGGTACCTGGCATCGTTATGTCGTCAGTCGCGGCGATTCGTCACTGGAAGGAAAGCGACGCGGAACGCTGAAGCAGGTCACTGAGCATGCAGAAACCCTGGCTGAAGATTTAAATTCCCGTCGAGGTATCAAGGTCATCCAGTATGGAAGACAGGGTAATAAAGCCAAGTAATACTCGTAACAAATATTTGTTTTTGCATTAATATCTTTTGTTAAATAGCATCCATCGCACATTATTTGCTGCTTGCGCTTGTTAATTAGAACCCTTTCGCTAGCAGCTAACCTTTTGCTCCCGTCAGCTCTTCACGAACTGTTAACAAAACATCATTTAATGACTGAGAATCTTGAAGCAGGCTAATGACATCCGCTTCGGTTAGTGGCCGGCTGAAAAGGAAGCCCTGAATGGTTCGGCAACCTAACGCATAAAGAAATGCAAGTTCCTGTGCCGTTTCCACCCCTTCTGCAACCACATTCAATCGCAAGCTATGTGATAACGCCATAATAGCCGTGACAATACCTGCATTATCATTCTCTTTTCGATTGTTAACGTTGGTAATAAATGATCGATCTATTTTCAGGGTATCTATCGGAAACTGATTCAGGTGATTTAATGATGAATACCCGGTTCCAAAATCATCAACCGCGATTTGCAAACCTAATTTTTTCAGGTTTTGTAAAATCAAAACATTCTTTTCTGCATCATCCATCAGGCAGCTTTCAGTTAATTCAATTTCCAGTAACTCGGCTTCTACACCCGATTCTTCCAGTTTCAATTTCACCTTGTCGACAAAATCTTCCTGACTAAATTGTGGTGCAGCGACGTTAACAGAGACCGGTACAACGGGTAGTCCCTGTTCTTTCCAGCGTTTAATCGCGGCGCAGGTTTCCTTAATCACCCAGTCACCAACAGGAATAATAAGCCCGCTGTCTTCAAGAACCGGAATAAAATCATTGGGAGGCACCAACCCTCGCTCAGGATGCTGCCAGCGAATGAGGGCCTCAAGTCCACGAACTGTTCCCTGTGTTGAATCAACCTTTGGCTGGTAATATAGGACAAACTCATTATTCTCCAGCGCCTTTTTTAAACTCTGTTCAATCTTAAGACGGGAGGCACTTTCAGTCCCCATGTCTGAGGTATAAAAGACATACTCGCCGGCCTTATTTTTCTTTGCTTCCAACATAGCCGAATTAGCGGAATGGTATAATTTTTCCACTGAACTTTGGTCAGCAGGATAAATAGCAATACCGATACTTAGATTAATATTTATTTCTTGCTCAGCAAAATGATATGGTTCTGTCAACAGCGTTCTGAGTCGTTTAACAATCACTACTATTTCTTCCTGACTCTTAACCTCGCCCAGAATAGCTGCAAAATCATCCCCGCCGATCCGGGCAATGGTGTCACTGGCGCGCGTATGAGCTTGCAAACGACTTGCTAGTTCTTTCAATAACTGATCTGCGACCCCTTGACCAAGCCCTGTATTGATCTGGTTGAAGCGATCTACGTTAATACACGTAACCGCAACAAATTGTTTATGACGTTGAGCGTAAGCAACAGAAAAATGTAATCGATCCCAGAATAATGAGCGATTAGCCAAACCCGTTAACTTGTCGTAATTCATCTGTTCAGAAAGTCGCACATCCTGCTCAGCAAAGATTTTTTTTATCCAAAGGAGAACAACAACGAAGGCGAACGCTGACAATGCTACGACAAGAATCAGAGTCCACTGATAGATTTGATGAGCCTGCTGGATAGCATCTGCTGGAAGATTCTGAGTCTGTTGAAATCCCCAATAGCCAATACCCGTGAGCATCAGGATTACTACGCCCATCGTGATGTATAGAAGTCTGACTGACGGTGAGGAATTATTTTCTGCTGGCGCCATTTACAAATAGTCTCTCAAGGACAACACCTTGTTGTGGAATATAATCAACTACCACTACATATCGGTATCTGGCTTGTTTTCTTTAATTAACAAGAACATACATCTCTTTCTAAAATATGGCTGATTATGGGGGGCGCAAAAGAGACCGGTAACTCGCTGATTTTATTGTCAGTTCTGGATTAATTCTATTCGTTGGCGAGATAAGCTGGCATTGCTAACATTATTCCGCTCAAAATACGGTCAATAAAGAGAGTGGTGGTATATAGTGAACCGTAGATGTTATTTACAGATCATCCTGACCAGGTCGGTAATTCGCTGCCCAAGTTCCTTCAGTGTGGGCAAGTTATCAATAGGATTATCCTGATCAAGGCCCAGGCGTTTAAACGCGGGCAAGTCCGTAAAAGCAGGACCATTTACTTTCTCACCGGCGAGTAAATGTGAATGTAATAGCGCGACCTGAACAAGGTCGCAATAATCAGCCTTTTCAACCTCACGCTTCCAGTCATACGCATGTTTTGCTATTTCCTGATATTCCGGATCAAAATCCCACTGCTGTAAAACCATTCCACCGATATAACTTTTTAATTGTAAAAGTACCGCGTTTAAATTACTGGATTTGTGTGCAAGCTCAGTGTGTGAATCAGCTACCACCAAAATAGGCACAACCCCAATGTCATGTAATATTCCGGCTAGAAAGGCGCGGTCAGGACTAAACCCTTTAATACGTTTTGCAAATTCATAACAGATAACACCAATCCGAATACTGTGCTCATAAAAACGAGCCATACTACGAATCACAATTTCAGTGTTTGGCATAAACAGATCACGCAACACAACGCCCATCACGATCGCACGTACGCCTTCCAGACCGATTTTAGTAATCGCATGTTGGATAGAATCATTCGCTTCACCACCGCCATATAAAGCACTATTGGCAACCTGAACTAGCCTTGCGGCTATCACCGGATCCATTTGAATAATTTTTGCGAGTTTCTTTGCGCTCATGTCTTCTTTATCTAAGGCAGTATTAATATAAAGCGCAATCTCCGGTAAACTCGGTAGCGTCACCGACTTACTCTTAAACAAACCGGTTATCTCATTGACCAGTGAAAGGCTGGAATCCCCGGCTGGAAGCGTATCGAATTCAGCGTAGTCGAGGGCATCCTTGCTGCGATCATTTTTAATTCCGTATTTATCAATGACCACACGGTCTACCTGTAACAATTTGCATGGCGTAATACAACGCCCGTAGTGACCCATTTTATCCGTATAAAACACGGGGCTCTGCGATCGTTCAGTTTTAGCCGAAATGGCCTGGTGTACACCGCCGGTTGACTGGACTTCCAGATCACCCTCGAGTAAGTAAAGCGTGAACGCGGCCATTTTCTCGGCAACAACCCTGTCATTCTCGGCATACTCTGCAACTAACGCATGCTCGGCCGCGTCCACCAGCGCCACATCATCAAGGTCTTTAAAATCATCAAAATTGAGTAAATACTTAAGATCAATCATATTAATATTCTAGTTAGCATTTCTTTTGTTCATCGGAATAACACACAATCGCATTTAATATATACTAGCAGGTAAAATAATCGGAGCTAATAATGACAACAAAGACAATTTTAAATTTGCTAACAGCTGTATTGATATCATCATTGTTGAGCACCAGCATCCCTGCCTTTTCTGCCGTATTAAAGCCCGGAGATCAGGCGCCTTCGTTTAAACTTAAGAATTTGAAGGGGCAGATGATTTCCCTGTCAGGTCTAACAGCTAAGGGGTATGTCATGTTGGTGTTCTGGGAGCCAGAATGTGTGTATTGTTTTGCACATATTCAGGACTTTAATGCGCTACAAAAAAAATATAAAGACAAAGGCTTTACGATTGCGGCGATTAATTTCCTGGGGGCATATGAGGATGATGTTCGTGCTTACGCTAAAGATAATAACGTGCAATACATGATGTTAGCAGAACGCCTCAACAACATTGATGTTGCTGAGGCGTATAAAGTGATTGGCTCACCGACGATAGTTTTGATTTCACCAAAAGGTAAAATCCTTTCGTACGGATACCAAATTCCAGACATCAGTCCCTGGCTAAATTAAGCACTTAGCTTAAGTGGCCAAAAAACAATTAGCTAGAGAAAACAACTAACTAGAATAAACTACCAATTAAAAGATAACGTTCAACATCGTGACCGCGACAATAAGGAACAGGATCGTCATGATGCCACCTGCTCTCATAAAGTCAGGTACACGATAGCCGCCCGGTCCCATGATCAGCGCATTCACCTGATGAGTGGGGATCAGGAATGAGTTGGATGTTGCAATACCCACCGTCAGTGCGAAGACAGCAGGGCTGGCACCAGGAATATTAATAGCAATGTTAACTGCCAGAGGCACAAGCAATACCGTGGCACCCACATTCGACATCACCAGGGTAAAGAAGGTAGCCAGTACAGCGACAGCAAGCTGGATAACCCAGATCGGCATATCACCCACCACACTCAGAGTCCGCTCAGCAATCCAGGCAGCCGTACCGGATGTCTCAACGGCAAACCCCAATGGAATCAGTGACGCAAGTAAGAAGATCGTCTTCCAGCTTATCGCTTCGTATGCCTCATCGATATTTATGACGCCACTGAGAATCATGCCAATCGCACCGGTCAATAACGCAACGGACAATTTCAGATCCGTAAACAAAACCAGGAGCAAGGTGATTACAAAAAATACAACAGCATGCCAAACTTTTTGTGGGCGTAACTCTTCATGAGGATATTCCGTCGTCACCACAACAAAATCGCGATCCTTTTCTAATCGTGCCAACGCTGCCCACTCAGTGTGGACCACAAGCACGTCACCTGCTTCAAATAGCTCATTCCGGATGCCACTGTCTGACTCGTAATTGATCACTTCGTCGCCACGATGGATCGCCAACAATGAGGCGCCATATTTTTTGCGCATCCAGATTTCCCGTGCCGATTTACCAATCAGGCTTGAGCTCGGCGAGACAACCAGCTCAGCAATACCTGCCTTGATATTCGAAAGAGAATCCATAAACGTTTCCAGCGATGGCTTCAGCATCAGCTGCTTACTTTCCGCAACATCCTGAATCATGCCTTCGGCGCTTAAAACACCTAGCACCGTGCCCGCCTGGATCGGCGTTTCGCGGTCAACACTACCTCCACCAACACGCTGTCCATCCCCTTTCTCAACCGCGATCACTCGCAAAAAATTATCTTTTTCCAGCTCATTAACACTGAGACCGATAATCGAGCTACCCGCCTGCACAACGACTTCATACAAGTCGAATGCCTTCATGCCGTAAGTGTCTTTGAAATATTGCTGAGTATCGCCACCCTCGAGTTTGGTATTTTTGTTCACCGGCAAGACAAAACGACCAAAAATAATAAAATACAAAATGCCGGTCGTAATAAGCGCAACGCCGATGGGAAACACCGAGAACAAACTAAACGTTTCCATTTGCTTGTCTGCTGGCAGAGCCGCATTTGAATTCAGGATTAAATCATTTAACAGAATCAGGGGGCTGGAACCGACCATGGTCATGGTGCCGCCCAAAATAGCGCAAAAACCCATCGGCATGAGTAAACGTGACATCGGCAAACCCGTGCGCGCAGAGATTCGGCTGACGACTGGCAAGTACAAGGCCGCCGCACCCACATTCTGCATAAAACTGGAGATCACGGCGACGCTACCGGAAATCAGGGGAATAATTCGTTTTTCGGTCGAACCGCCTATACGTATTAATAAGGTGGCTAGTTGGCCCATAATGCCCGTTTTATCGAGGCCGGCACCTATAATCATTACCGCCACAATGGACATCACGGCATTACTGGCAAAGCCATTGAACAGCACATTCTCGTCTACCAGACCCTTATCTAGCCCCATATACTCTGCAAGCAGGTTGGTCAGCCCCAATATGACCAAAATGCTAATAGCCGCCACATCGACGCCTACAATTTCAAAAGCAAATAGATAGATCGTCAGAATCAATACCATGCAAACCCAGGCAATTTCGATGTTTGGAGCCGCATTTGCCACAAAAGCACCTACGGCGATAAATATAATGAGGGCAATCAGGTTTTTCGGGGTAATAACAGAGGACATGGCGTTTGGGGCTCCTGCTAAGGATTTCGTGGATGAAGCCCGCCATTTTATCAAATTCTAATATACCAGTACAGTTGATATGTGTACTGAATAGCCATGTTAATACACTACTTAGAGATAGACGGTGCTAAACGCCGAGTTTATCAAGGAATGACCTTGCACTCGCCTGGTCATGGCGCCCGGGTGAACCTGTTTCCGTTTCTAAAACCTCGCCAAGGCCGTCGAAAACAACCCAGGCAGGGATGGCATTGACGTCATTTCGCAGGATCTCCCAGTATTTGGCTTCCCCATCCAGATAGACCTGGCCACCAACATCGCGAGCCATATCATGCCCGCCATTGAAGTCACCCCAGCCTTTACCCACCACCACCATAAAACCAACATCTGCATTGTCGATAATCGCTTCCCTGACATAGGGCACAAATTTTTTCGTGTGTTTGCAGGCGGCGCACCAGGGGGCTATATAGACGACCAGACAACGTGAACGCATCATGCAAGGATGATCGCTGACATCAACACTTCGTGACATATAGGCACGTAGTTCACTACCGGGCAGAGTAGTCGTAGTGAAAGGTTCCTGACTATCCTGCTGATTAAGCAAAAACAATCCAGCGATAGCCACGACCAGTACAATAACAATTATTTTTAACGACATCTTAATTCACCTACACCAGAGATATTGCAACTACAGACACTATCTCTTTTATCGACCAGCATCTGTACTCTTTAAGTGAGAGCACAACTTATTTTCTCTTCTTGTTTTTCACTTCTGCCAGTCTATTAATTTTAGAGCGTTTATACCAGAACCTGCCATCAAACCCGCTTCTTTTGCAGATCAAAACAGTATTAAACGCCCGCACCTACAGGATATTGGCTAGATCATCATATGTGAGGCAGGTATGATAGTCAGACTGTTCTGTTCCCGAACTAATTGAGTCATAATTTAACGAGGTGTTTTGTGGATATAGGCCCCTATTTAAAACTCATGGTCGAACGTGGGGCATCTGATTTATTCTTCACCGTTGACGCACCTGTTCACATCAAGATCGAAGGCAAGACCTCCCCTGTCGGCAAAACTTCCCTGCCCCCCGGCACTGTCGCAACCATCCTGCCAGGTATACTGAGCGAGGCGCAACTTGCCAACTTTGAAGAAAACAGTGAACTTGATACCGCCTTTACCCTAAAAGATGTCGGCCGTTTTCGTATAAACGTATACGTGCAACGTGGTGAAACAGCCATGGTAATTCGTCAGATAAAATGGCAAACCCAATCGATAGAAGAGCTCGGTCTGCCTTCGATACTCAATGAGTTAATTCTGGAATCCCGAGGCCTGATTGTTATTGCCGGCGCGACCGGCTCAGGTAAATCCTCCACCGTTGCCGCAATGATTGACTACCGCAATACACACAAATCAGGCCATATCCTTACCATCGAAGACCCGATTGAATTTATGCATATGCATAAAAAATCGATCATCAGCCAACGCGAAGTGGGACTAGATACTAAATCGTTTTCTGAAGCACTACGCCGCGCCATGCGCGAGGCACCAGATGTCATTATGATTGGTGAAATTCGTGATGCAGAGACCATGAAACAGGCCCTTGCCTACGCAGATACTGGCCACCTCTGTATCGCGACCTTACATGCCACCAATGCCTCACAGTCAATGGAGCGCATGATGAGCTTCTTCCCTGACTCATCACGCGCCCAGTTACTAATGGAACTATCACTGAACTTGCGCGCAGTGATCGCGCAACGCCTGCTAAGAGTTGCTAACGCTGGACGGGTACCCGCAACGGAAATTTTATTGAATGAACCCGTCGTAAAAGCTGTCATCCGCGATGGAGAGACGCATAAGCTTAAGGATATTCTGGAGAAAGCGCAGGAAGGCAGCCGTATGCATTCCTTTGATAATGAAATCTTACGCCTGTTTAACAACAAACAGGTAACCTTTGAGGAGGCCATTGAACATGCTGATGAGCCAGATCACATAAAACTCAAGATTAAGTTAGGCGGGCACGGCATATCTTCCGATGCCGACGATATTTATTCGATGTAAATGGACTCATGTAAAACCAGAAGCCTGTAAAATACAGGAGTCGATCAAACACGGCACAACCCCAAACGAACAACAGGCCGGAGCTAATACAGTTAAGAGTTATAGCCAGTTTCTAGAATTTCGAATGAGCGCGATCAATCGCATCAGTTAACTTGTGCCAGGCAGCTTCAACGCCAACCCTTAGCTCATCCCAGGCCTCTTCACTGGAATCAACAAGTTCCATGGTCTTCTCTTTGATATTGTCACGTTGTTGACGGACGACTCCAATTTCTTCCGCATATTTTTCTTTCATATCATCTTTAACGTGATCCGCTTTCGCTTCGAGCTTATCGATATCTTCATTCCAGTCATCCAGTTTGTGCTTCAGTTTATCTACATATTCGTCACGCTTAGCCATAGGTCACCTCTCAAAATGCCGTCAGGTTGTCAGAAAAACTCCACTTACATTTTGTCATGTGGGGCAAACATCAGGAAATCAAGTTCAATGTAACTTATTGATACTGATATCTCATTGATGAAGATCAATTCTTCTAGTGGTAGTCTAGCAGCTGCACGACGCCAAAACGGTTCTATAAGCTGATCTTTGTCTTGTGTCGTCTCAAAAGTAGGCCATAAATGCGTTTTACACTACTTCTACTGTTGGTAATCAACCTTCAGTCCTGGCGCAAACCGCCTTGCCTTTGTTGCTGAGCACCCGTTAGTAGTTCACCCAATATTTAAATGGTATTCTCCAGCATTGAGAAAAATACGTTTACTAAAATTATCTTAAATCGGATTGTCTTACATCTCACAAGGGAGAGACCAGCTTGAATGCACCACTGTTGGAAGTACGTAACCTTGTTAAGCACTATGCGAAGGTTAAAGCGGTTAATGGCATCGACATCAGTTTACAACCGGGAACCTGTTTTGGTTTACTTGGACCAAATGGTGCAGGGAAAACGACCGCGGTTGAAATTCTCGAAGGCATACATACGGCCACGTCGGGGGAAATCCTTTATAAGGGTAAACCCGTAAGAAATAATTTCAAAAATGAAGCTGGTATTATGTTTCAATCTACCGCGCTACAGGATTTTATTACCGTTCGTGAAACGCTAATGATGTTTGCTCAGTTATATCCTCAGAATGCAAACATCGATAATTTAATCCAGCGTTGTAATCTGACGGAGTATCTTGATCAAGATAATCGTCAATTATCAGGTGGCCAACGACAACGGCTATTGCTTGCGATTGCGCTAGTGAACGACCCTGATATCATTTTCCTGGATGAACCCACTACTGGACTCGACCCACAGGCCAGACGAAATTTTTGGGACCTCATCGAAACAATCAAGTCTGAGGGCAAGACTGTTCTACTAACGACACATTACATGGATGAGGCATACACACTATGTGATGAAATTGCGATAATGGATCATGGAAAAATTATTTCACAAGGAACACCAAAAGAATTACTCGCGGCTCATTTTAATGATGTGATATTACAAATGCCAGAAGCCAACATCAGTGATCCTGACTCACTTCCCTTTGAGATAAAGCATCATAAAGACATAATCGAAATCTCAACAAGTGATGTAAACAAAACAATCAAAGAATTAATAGCTCGGGAGATATCTCTTTCCAATCTGCAAGTTCGCTCCAGAAACCTCGACGACCTTTTTATTGAGTTAACTGGCAAGGCTCTAAGAGCATAATAAAAGAAGCATAAACAAGTGAACGTTATAAAAGGAAGAACAACATGTTCCTGAAAAGATTTTTTGCATTATTAAGCGCGCGTAATAAGGAGTTCCTGCGCGACAAATCATCGACCAGCTGGAATGTTATTATGCCCGTACTCATCGTCGCGGGTTTTGCTGTAACCTTCACCAGTGATTTTTCTAATCAATACAAAGTTGGGGTTTTCTCTGAAACAAAATCGGATAATCTGCAAACAAGTGCTGTCAGTGATTTTTTAAATACGAACCACATAGAATTTGTCAGCATAACTGACATTGAAAATGCGAAAATAAAGATACAGCGTCATCAGCTAGATATGCTACTTGATACAGCTACTCAGCAATACTGGATAAATGACGAGTCACCTGGCGGCTACCTGGTTGAGAAAATTCTACATTCCAGTGGCACACATGAGCTTAAAAAACAAACCGTGAGTGGTAAAGAAATTCGATATGTCGATTGGGTGATTCCAGGCATCTTATCGATGAACATGATGTTCAGCGCGCTATTTGGCGTCGGCTACGTAATTGTTCGCTATCGTAAAAATGGTATGCTCAAACGACTCAAGGCGACACCGGTTACCGCACTCGAATACCTGAGTGTGCAAATCGTGTCCCGCCTGTTACTTATTATGGTCATTACAATCTTTGTTTTTTACGGGACAAACCTGTTCGTAGGCTACGCTATGCATGGCTCTCACCTTAGCTTGTTCCTGATCTTTGCGTTAGGGGCAATTAGCATGATCAGTCTTAGTCTCATTATTGCTGCGCGTATTACCAGTGAAGAAACGGCAGGCGGACTGCTAAATCTGATTAGCTGGCCAATGATGTTTTTATCGGGTGTCTGGTTTTCGCTGGAAGGAACAAATCCTATAGTTCAAAACGTTGCCGAATTTTTTCCTTTAACGCATGTTACCGCGGCAGCACGTTCCATCATGATCGATGGTGCAGGTCTATTGGATGTCTCGTATCACATTATTGTACTGGTCACTCAAACAATTGTATTTCTAATCATTGGTGCATGGGCATTCCGCTGGGAATAAATATTTAGCAAGCTCGGTTTTTTCGCTAACTTGATTTTTTGTCTAGCAGCGGAATAATACTGCCTAGCTTTCCAGGGTTGTCCTGCATGTGTTTAAGTGAAGTTTCGTATGACTCTCCAATCGAGGTTAGCGCAGGCCCCGCCGCCTCAACCACAACATATTCCCTGTCATGATAAATGATCGCTGTATCAGCAGATTGACCTTCAAAATGAATTGCAAGAAAAGCATGATTTGGAATCAACACCATTTTGATATTCATAGAAGGATAGAGATTTCGCAAAATAGCCGCCAGCGCCGTTGATTTAGTATCACAATCGCCCTTGTTAATATCAAACAGGGTCAGAGGGGCAACGAAACCGGTCTCACCATGTGCGTCGCGTGAATTTAGCGTGTCGTAGGGAATAGACTGAATAAAATGCGCTGCATAGTTAATAACATCACGTCTTGATGAACCACGGTTATTTTCGGCAATTGCATCGGCAATAGGCTTTAGTGCTGCTGCCTGTAACTGTGCAACCTGATCAAAGTCAATTCTAAGATTGTAGCTCTTGTCATCAGGACCTGAAAATGAAGCAACATAATATTCCTGCTTGTAAGTATCGATGTAGTGTTTTTGCGTGCGTTTATCCACTTCCATTTGAAAAGCATCGAGATATTGTTGATTCAACACCTGCCACTTCACATTCATGGCCTGAAGAAATTCATCAATCATCGTCTCAGCTTGTGCCTTTGGCACCGAACCATCCGAACTCGCTCTTATATTCTTGCCTTTGTTCTGGTTTTGAATATTTATTCCGCGGGGTAAGCGCTTTGCCTGCTCGTTAATATAGGCATCAAATTCATTTCGAGCCTGTTCTATGTATTCGGCTTGCAGCACATTAAATAAATTCGCGGCTTCCTGCTTTGCTCCTTGTGTAAGCCTGTGTTTAGCAGTTCGGGTAAAAAGGCTTTTTGATGTTTCAGTTTGCGCACGATCAAGTCTAAATTTTATTTTATGTGTCTGACCAGAGGGTGAACTGAAACTATAATCATATTCAATGTAGGCTGCACCAATACGCTTATCAAAGTGCTGTTGATCAGCATACAAGCTGCCATAAAACAACAATCCTGCGCACAGCAGCGTGATTCTTGCACCCATTTTGGCTTTAATAGAAAAAGAGAAAGTCATAACTTAAATCCGGATAACCGTGAACTTACCAATAGATATCGGCATCTTGCCGCAACTCATTAGAAGGAAGGTTAAAAACTAAAGCACTATATGTCGAGTGGAGTTACATTTTGTTACAGAAAAATCATGATTATTGAAAGATGAGATTTAGTAAACGTGGAAAAATAGCAACAAATGCACTCTAACTGTCTACAAGCGCATCATCTGATTCTTTTTCGACATCCCCCAAATAACTAAAATCGACTTCAACCCGATTACGACCTTTTTGTTTTGCCTTGTATAACACCTTGTCTGCACGCTCAATAAATTTTTCCATCGTTTCGCCAGGCCGGTGTATTGCAAGACCGCTAGAGAAGGTCGGCAAAGCTATCGATTTACCTTCATGAACATAATGCATGCTCTTCGCCTTGGTCTGTACCTTATTTAAGGCCCGGAGCGCTCCATTCTTATCCGTATTCGGCAGAAGTACAGAAAATTCCTCTCCACCATAACGAGACACCATGTCATAGCGACGAAATATAGAAAGCACCTCTTTCGCATATAACTTTAGAATCTCATCACCAACCGCATGACCATATAGATCATTTACATTCTTAAAATAATCAAGATCAATTGCAACCAGCGACAGTGTTGTCTTGTCCCGATCGGCACGACCCATTTCATCTTCAGCACGCCGTAAGAAAGCGCGACGATTAGGAAGCCCGGTTAAGTCATCGGTTAAACTTAATACTCTGACCTGATCAAGTTCCTCACTTAATTTCTGACTATTATCCTTAATAAGTGAAAGATACGATTGAGTATCATTCAGTATTTTTGCTAATTCGGTCTGATTGTGTAACAGAGTTTTCAGTCGTACCGAGAGTTTTTGTTTTACCTCTTCAAATTCTACTTCATCATCCACCTCTTCGAGATGACGAAGCGTACTCTCTAACACAAGGCCAAAGTTTTCGTACTGCTCAGTCGTATGATTAATCTTCCCCGAAAGACTCGATTGGAGATGTTGAATCTCCTGGTAGTGTTTATTTAGCCTTTGCTGAAATACTGAGTTGACGTGCAACTCAACCGAGGGGGTCATAGTCTCTGTACTTACATTTATCGTTGGTATGTTATCAGCACTTTGCTTTGGCTCTTCGCTATCAACATTGGTAACTTTAGCAACGCTGGCAGCACGATGACTCTCATCTTTTTCCTTTTCTGCAGGGGCTTCAAGACCCGTCAAAGGCAACATCGCCTCTCTTATCAACGCTTCATCCGGCTCGATGACGTTTGCGGTTAACTGTGTGACGTTCTTAATATAAGAATGCAGGATAGCCAGCTCATTTAACGAGATGGGCGGCATCAATCTTTTTTGTACCAGTTTTAACTCAAGATACAGAAGGGATTCTTTAGGTAAATGTTTGCGATAACTTTCCAGAATAAGATTCAGGATGTGAGCATAGCCGTAGGCTATCTTGTTCTGGCTTATGGTTAAATCACGCATGGCGTGCTCAACCTGCTGGTAAATCACCCGTCCTCTAGGTGTTGTTTGAAGGGCGTCAAGCATCGACAAAATGCCATCCACCACATCACAATTAAGGACGGTGTATTTGCTCTTATTGTCTACTTTCCCAACCATCCAGGTAACCCTTTCCACCAACTACGGGAATTACACTAAAAATAATGATTATCTCACGACCAACAAAACACCATGGTCATCAGAAAATGCACCAAACTTGTCTGGCATCCATGCAGAATAATCCGATATTGGTTTATTAGTATTCATCACTACTTATTACATATCCTACAACGTGGGGGTGGGAAGTTACGAAGATATGCATGTAAAACTATTCTAACGTAAAAAGGGGTTAAAACCCCAAACAAAATAGTGCAAATGGGAAATCATCTTTACTTCATGTAAATCATTGCCCTACAAAGGTAATCTAAGGTAAAGCCTTTAGTTGGAACTTCGGTTAAACTAATTTAGGCGACAAAATCTTTAAATAATGACCTTGTAGTTATTGCGTCAATTTAACAACGAACTAACCGGCACACCCACAAAAAAAGGCCAGTCAATTGACTGGCCTTTGTTTCGTACTGTGAAGCAACGGAAGAACTTATTTCTTTTTCTTCTTCTCTTCGCGTTCCTTGGTTTCCTTGATAACGTCTTCTGCAACATTCTTCGGACAAGGATTATAGTGCGAGAACTCCATCGAGAACTGACCACGTCCAGACGTCATGGTGCGCAGGTCACCAATGTATCCAAACATCTCAGACAGAGGGCACTCAGCTTTGATACGTACACCGGCTGTACCTGCTTCCTGGCCCTGAATCATTCCACGACGACGGTTAAGGTCACCGATAACATCACCAACGTGATCTTCTGGCGTAAACACATCAACTTTCATGATGGGTTCCATCAACTGGGCACCCGCTTTCGGCATGGACTGACGATAAGCGGCAGCCGCAGCGAGTTCATACGCCACAGCAGAGGAGTCAACGGGGTGATAACCACCATCCATCAACGTCACTTTAAAGTCTAGACAAGGGAAGCCTGCCAGCACACCGCGTTCCATACTTTTGGCAAAGCCTTTTTGAACCGCAGGCCAGAATTCACGTGGCACGTTACCGCCCGTTACTTTCGACTCAAACTCAAAACCACTGCCGGCTTCACCTGGCTCAACGATATAGTCAATTTTCGCAAACTGGCCTGAACCACCAGTTTGTTTCTTATGGATATAACTGTCTTCAATCTTCTTAGTGATCGTTTCACGATAGGCTACCTGAGGTGCACCTACTTCCACTTCTACAGCGTGAGTACGTTTAAGGATATCGATCTTGATATCCAGGTGTAATTCACCCATCCCTTTCAGAATCGTCTCGCCACTCTCTTCATCGGTTTCAACACGGAATGACGGATCTTCCTGTACCATTTTACCAATCGCGATACCCATTTTCTCAGAAGCCGCCTTATCTTTCGGCGCAACCGCAATCGAGATAACCGGATCAGGGAATACCATCGGCTCCAGGGTGCCCGGATTTTTCGGGTCACACAATGTGTGTCCCGTTTGAACATTCTTCATACCGATAACAGCGACGATGTCACCCGCCTTCGCACCATCCAGTTCGATACGCTCGTCAGCGTGCATCTCTACGATACGGCCAATACGTTCTGTTTTACCGGTAAAGGTATTCAGCACGGTATCACCCTTATTCAAAGTACCAGAGTAAACACGAATAAAGGTCAGTGCGCCATAACGGTCATCCATAATCTTGAATGCCAGGGCACGGAATGGCTCGTTGACATCAACTGTCGCAACTTCACCTGTTTCATTACCTTCTTCATCAGTAATAGGCTGAGGCTTAACTTCAGTTGGGTTAGGCAGGTAATCTACAACCGCATCCAGAACCAGCTGAATACCTTTATTCTTGAATGCTGAACCACAGTAAGTCGGGAAAAAGTCCAGCGCAATCGTACCTTTACGGATACAACGCTTGAGGTCTTCAACTGAAGGTATTTCACCTTCCAGGTAAGCCTCCATCAAATCGTCGTCCTGCTCAACGGCAGTTTCGATCATCTTCTCACGATATTCTTCCGCCTTGGCAACCATATCCTCCGGGATATCAGTTACTTCATAGTTCTCTGGCAGACCCGAGTCATCCCAGATGTAGGCCTTCATGCTCATAAGGTCTACGACACCCTTAAAGTCTTCTTCAATGCCGATCGGCAGCACCATAACCAGCGGGTTCGCACCCAGCACTTTCTCTACCTGCTCAACGACACGGTAGAAATCAGCGCCCATACGATCCAGTTTATTAACAAAAATAACACGGGCTACTTCAGAATCGTTGGCATAGCGCCAATTGGTCTCAGACTGCGGCTCTACACCACCAGATCCACAGAATACGCCAACACCACCGTCGAGGACTTTCAGAGAACGATATACTTCGATAGTGAAGTCAACGTGTCCCGGGGTATCGATAATGTTCATACGATGACCAGCCCACTCACAGGAGGTTGCCGCTGACTGAATGGTAATACCACGCTCGGCTTCCTGCTCCATGAAGTCAGTGGTGGCCTCACCATCATGCACTTCACCCGTCTTATGGATTTTACCCGTTAGTTTCAGAATACGTTCAGTCGTCGTGGTTTTACCGGCATCCACGTGCGCGAAAATACCTATATTTCTATACTTGTCTAAATCAGCCATTGTTTCCATTACTCTATATTATAGTGTTAATAACTTATCGATTATTCGATAAATCGAGTGAGGCCCTTTTTCGACCACGACCTGAAATTCTCTTCGTTTCTCCGACTGGTCTTGCCGCATCAACCGGCCACCATCGAAAAAATAGCGGCGAATTATAGCCCAATCTGATATGAAATGTGCATGAAAATACTGGATCCAGGACTTTTGATTCGCTATTTTCGAGGAAAATACCCCCAAATAGTCATATGGTGGGGTACATCTCATCCTGAAACAGAGAATCTTCCCAACCATCATCCAAAAGTAGGATAGATAGGCTAACTGGTGAATTTGCCATCACAAATAGACCGCCCTTTTTGTCAATTAGACCTAAAATGTATGGATGAAAACCATTTTAAATAAAAAAACCGTGTCCTGGGCATTTTATGACTGGGCTAATTCGGCCTACACAACCATTGTTATTACGTCGTTCTTTCCTATTTTGTTTAGCAACTATTGGTTTGTTGACTCGGGTAGCGAAAATACAACCACGCCTCTTGGTATTGCCAATGCTATAGCGAGCCTTACTGTGGTCTTGCTTGCGCCATTATTGGGTGCCATTGCAGATCGAGGTGGTCTGAAAAAACGCTTCCTGTTTCTCTTTGTACTACTGGGCATATTATTCGTCTCCACCCTGTCATTTGTTGAACAGGGCAACTGGCAACTCGCCATCACCGTCTATGTATTAAGTTTTATCGGATTTGCCGGCGCCAATGTTTTTTATGACGCCATGCTCGTTGATATTTCGGAACAGGAAAAATTTGATGTTGTATCAGCGCTGGGATTTTCACTTGGTTATCTGGGGGGAGGCATCGCTCTGCTTGGCTGCGTCATTTACGCTAATCCACAAAGCTTTGGCTTTGAACACGTTACACCTGCCAATGACATTGTTCTGATTTTTCTGTTTACCGGTATCTGGTGGGCCCTGTTTTCCCTGCCCCTGTTAATGAATATAAAAGAGTCAAAACCTTCTTCACCTGTCCCTCTCCGAATCGCTGTTAAAGAAGGATTGTCGCAATTAGTCCAGACCTTTAAAGAAATCAGACAGCTGAAAGTCGTTTTTACCTTTTTGCTTGCCTACTGGTTATACATAGATGGGGTCGACACGATCATTGTTATGGCCGCCGACTACGGAAAGAGAATTGGTTTTCACCAAAACGATCTACTCATGGCGCTGCTGATAACACAATTCGTTGGTTTCCCTGCCGCGATTCTCTACGGCAAACTGGGCGAAAAGATTGGTGCCCGCTCTGCATTGCTGATCGCTATTGCGACTTACATCGGTGTCACTATTTATGGTTACTTCATGGATGAGGTGAGGGACTTTTATATCCTGGCCATCATCGTTGGGCTGGTGATGGGCGGTATTCAATCGCTTAGTCGTGCCTTTTTCGCGCGCATTATTCCGAAAAATAAGTCTGCCCAGTTTTTTGGCTTTTATAACATGGTTGGTAAGCTGGCGGCCGTTTTGGGGCCTTTACTAATGGCCATCGTCTCGCAAGCAACGGGTAGTCCTCGATTATCGATCCTCTCCATTATCATTTTATTTGTTGCGGGGGGAGCGGTGTTAATGCTCGTTGACGAAAAAGAAGGTATGGCGAAAGCAAGAGAACTGGAAAAGTAAAATAAATTTACTCCGTCGCCCCGGCAGCAAGCGTCGCGCGGGAAAAGTGTTTATTTATCTGCGCCACGTGCCGACTCACTCGTAACATCCAGCGTCTGGCCTCAAGTAACCGGGTCGCCTGTTGCACATCAAGTTCCCCTCTACCAACTCTCTCAACAATCATGCGACGGTATGGCCCATAACTCTCGTCAATATTTTTGACCAATTTTCTTATCTCTTTAGCCGCTGTTGCCCAGCTCTTATTCTCAATACCTTCAAGCAATACACCTATTCCAGAAAGTAACAGCGCTTTGGTCTCCTGTAATTCTTCTGCACTTCTTGCCACATCAGCACGATATTCCTCTTCTTCACAGCGTTCATGCAGGCGCTGCATATGATCAAGAGTGTGGATGAGTTCTATTAGTCGTTCCCATTCAGCGCTTTTTTCATTACTGAGATGAATTTTATCGATATACGCATGAACGTCATCCAAAGCCGCCTGCAACTCATGTAGATTAACCCGTTGACCTTTACCATCACCATAAAGTATCGCTTGTAGGTGAAGTAGCAAGACCTTTATCTGATGAGAGATGGCCATCTGGGCCTCGGTCAAAGCCAGACCTGGCTGCTGCATAAGTTGTATATCCAGCTTTTGCACATAGCTTGGCAATTTTTCGGGAACCATACGCACAATTAATTGTGCAAAGCGACGGGTAAAGGGCAATGCAACCATGACACCTAATGTATTGAATGTCGTGTGAAAGGCGACCAAAGCAATCTCTGCATTTTTCACAAGACTACCAAGTGCTATTGATTCCCAAACCCAGACAAAAGGGTTAATCAGCAACAAGGCAACCACACCCGTCATGACATTATAAATGACATGAGAATAACCGGTGCGCCGTGCACCCACCGAGCCACCGATCGTTGCCAGCAAGGCCTTTATTGTCGTCCCTACATCCATACCTATCACCAGTGCAGCTGCCTGATGAAAATTAATTGACCCCGCATATAGCGCAGTCAGTGCAGCGGCTATACCCGCACTCGATGACTGAGTGATTAAGGTCACCAGGATTCCCAGTGCAACCAACTGTATTCTTCCCATCCAGGTATCTGCAGGCAGGATCTCGGGGTTCACTATTCCTTCCAGACTGGCCATGCCCTCCTGCATAACAGTAATGCCGACAAAAATGACACCGAATCCAGCAATGGCATAACCTGTCGCTGCGAGTCGTCCCTTGCCAAACAACCGCAACACGGCACCAACAAAAATAATCGGCAGGACAACAGTACCTAATTTTAGTTTGAAGCCCAGCAGCGCGACCAACCAACCCGTGATGGTCGTCCCGACATTAGCACCAAACACTATGCCGAGCGCTTCAGGAAATGAGATCAGGCTTGCGCCAACAAAACCCACAGCAGCAACCGTCGTTACACTGGACGACTGCAAAATAGCGGTACTGACTGCTCCGGTAATAGCACCTCTGGTCGGTGTCCGTGTAAAACGCAACAAGGCATTACGTATCGCACTACCGGCAAGCGCACGCAAACCCTCGGTCATTACGATCATTCCCAGTAAGAAAAGACCGAGGCCACCTACCACCTGGACGATTATATTTAGGTTATCGATTGTTCAAACGCCTGTTCATAAATTCAGTTTCCATCCTATTTAAAACGATATCACTAATTTGCTTAACGATTTCCTTGCGGCCGGGGGTGACATGCATGCCCTTTGTCCATATGACTTCTTTGGGTTGTCTGGCTGCATCATGAAGAGCAGCGACACTTGAATCAGGGAACGACTTGTCATGTTCGGCATTCATCATGATCACTGGCCGTGGTGAAATTCTGCCAACCCACTTTTTCGGATCGACATGCTGACTACCAATCGCATAACCAACAAGATGAGTTAATATACGATTAATAAAGCCTCTATCCGGCTCTTGATAATAGTTATGAATCATGACATTAATGGGTTCCGCTGCACCATGTGCAATCCAGAGACGCTTAACGCGTGGATCAAGTACTGCTGGGATACTAATAAAATACGCACCAAAGCTCACTCCTAACAACTCTACCTGATCAGCATCGCTATAGGGCTGTGACAATACATAATCGAGCGCCAACATCATGGCAGGTGGTGTGTCCTTTACCACTTGCTGCAAATTGCGTAGATTATAAATGAATCCGAGACCCTCTATATTCTTGGTCCCCTGATATGGGTATGAGATAGAAACACAGATAGCATGTTTTATTTGAGGAATAACATGACAGGCATTGCGACCTGTCCCAACGCCCCCTAATAATAGAGCAACCGGCAATGGCATCATTTTTTGATCTGGTCTTTGTTCAGGTACGCGTACTGTAATCTGGACTTTTAAGCCACTATCGGACACCAGATCGAGTTCAGAAAAAGTGCTACCTCTCTCCTGCCATTTTCGGGTAATGCTCGCCGAATTAACATTGCCCTTCCTTGCCAGATAACCGTCCTCAGGACTTATCAGCACAGGAATGTATACATAACCTGACAATATCAATATCGAGAGGATCAACAGACTAACACTCCAACGCAGGAATCTTGCGATAAATGATGGTCCAGATCGATGACTCATAATGTGTTCGCGCCCAATCTTTATTTTAAGAAACTTTATTTTAAGAAACTTTATTTTAAGAAACTTTATTTTAAGAAACTTTATTTTAAGAAACTTTATTTTTAAGTCTAGTCGCTATTGGTTAAAACAGAAAATGATAAAACAAAAAAATCCCGGCAGAGGATGCCGGGAGAAATTAGGGAAGGAGGAAAAACTTACTCGGTTTCAATTTCAATAGAATGCCGTTTAGCCGTCTCAACTTTTGGCAGAGTCAGTTCTAACAGGCCATCCTTGAATTTTGCTTTAACATTTTCCTCGTCAATCGGCGCCGGTAAGGTCACAGTTCGTAGAAAACTCCCTGAGCTAATCTCACAACGGAAATACTCGCCTTTTTCTTCCCGGGTTTCTTTTCTGGTAGCGCCTCGAATGGTGACTGTTTGTGGAGTGGTTGATACGGTGAGGTCATCTTTTTCAACCCCAGGTAGTGCCGCACGAACTATGATCGTATCATCCTGATCAACCACATCGACGCGGGGCATACCTTCTGCCAACATGGTTTGCTCGCGTTTGAATGGATGCACCCAGGAATGTGGAACAAAATTTTCCAACATATGTTCCATTTCCTCAAACATGCTCATCGGACGAAACGGAACGACGTTCTCTTTCTCAGACTTTTTCAATTTAGTTTGGGTAGCCATTTCACATCTCCTTCTGCCTATACAGGATAATAAAGATGCAATTACTCAGACCACGTCACTCAGTAATTGACAGAGGACAAAAACTTAACTCATACGCACAGAATATAGCCAGATTGTATGAATGACATTGATGGGGATCAATGGAATAGATTATTGAATTTATTTATAACCGAAAGTACTAATTTAAATAATTTTAATCCTAAAAATTTTTATCAGTATGAGGCTAAGCAATTAGTGACTATAGCGCTGTAAATTAGGATGAAACTGGCGAATCAGCTGATCCAGGATAGGATGAAGCCGCAGGCATGGGCCCGCCTTTCGTGACCAGAAATTTACTAGTACGGGGCCCTTGGCGGAATTCTCTAATACAAGTGCGCTGAAATTATCGGATGTACCCGCATGGATATAGGGTGAATTAACAGTATCAATCATGGGCGCATTATCTATTAGGGTGACGGGAATTAGAAACAGCATAAAACCCTACCGAAATAGGCCTGTACTGACATACACAACATAAAAGTAATGTAAGTAACTGATAACTTAGTGCTTTTGTGGCTAAAGATTCACCACGCAATTGTCGATAGCAATAGAAGGAAAAACTTACTCGAGAGCAAAATATGTTGAAAGCCATTACCATTCCCATGTTAATAGCGCTGGCTGCACTCAGCCAACTGGTCCATGCTGAAGTCGTTGATGAGAGTTGGCGTCAAGTCTATGATTTCCAAAGTAAAATGGCCGCACAGGGTAGCAGTAAAGCTCAATTCACGCTTGGTGAAATGTATGAAAATGGACGCGGCGTCGCGAAAAACTATGACACAGCCATAGATTGGTACAACAAAGCTAAATCAACTGGCCATGCTGATGCCGAACAACGAATCACCATGCTCAACCGAGCTATAGAGCAACAAGCCAACGATAACGAAAAAGCAGTCGCTAAGCGTAAAGCCGATAAAGAAAAAGCAGTCGCTAAGCGTAAAGCCGATAAAGAAAAAGCAGTCGCTAAGCGTAAAGCAGAAAAAGAACGTGCTCAGCAAAAAGCCATAGAACAAAAGCGAGCCGCGGAAGTGAAGCGCAAAGAACAGGCCAGTGAGAAAAAGAGTGTCGCCAAAGCTAAAAAAGCAGCCAAACAAAAAAAATCCGCTCAAGCCAAACTATCACCAGAAGAGCGAGCTAAAAAAATCAAGGCAGCGCAAGAACGTGCAAAAAAAATAGCGCAAGAAAATGAGAAAAAACAACAACAAGAAGCAGACGCCGCCTTGGAGAAATATCGCAGCTCGATGAGCGCTAAAGCAAGTACGGATAAAGACGAGCCAAAAGCTAAAATACCTGAAAAATATATTGACCCATTTGAATAAAAACCTCATCCGCTAAGTTGCCCCTGCATCAGCAGGGGCACATAAATTCCTCTCCTTACTTCCCCGTATTTAAAGCTAATTAATATAGCCAGCCATCACGTATACCTGTAAAATGGTGCCACGAAAAATTTTATGTGTAAAACATCATAATAATTTCTAACAACCCATCTATAAGGAGATTTGAAATGAAAATGGTATTCAGCAGGTTCTTGTTATTACTATTCACCTTTGTTGTCTCGCTAAACATAGCGCACGCATTTGATGAAGACGAAGAAGGCTCAACAACATCCTCAGTCAAAGAGGGACAGGCTCTCTATACCCAGACTAATATCTGGTATGAGAAGCCCATGAAAATACTTATCCTTTTTCATGCTGGTGCAATTTTGCCTGTTGGCACAAAGGTGACCATTGAAGATATGAGCAGCAAGGCGCTCGTATTTACACGTGAAGACGGCATGAAGTTCAGAATATACACTCGAAAATACTATAACCTTACCGGCGAAGAAATGGCCAAGCTTTTATTTGGTAGCAAAAATCCAATGGCCAAAGGTGGTAAATTTCATAAGTTTTCAAAAATGGAACGCAAGCAAATAAAACAAGGGCAGATCAAAAAAGGAATGAGCCGAGAGGCCGTAATTATGGCCTATGGTTATCCCCCTACTCATGTTAACCCCAGTCTCAAGCAAGACACATGGCAACTTTGGGTGACTCGCTGGAATAAATTAAGGGTTACTTTCGCGAACGATAAAGTTAGTCACATACTAGATTAATCAAGAGCAATACTCGAAAAAAGGCCCGGCAACTGCCGGGCTTTTTACTGTCTGTGTCTATATAATAGATATTTACAAACACTTATCACCGTCATTTCTTCTTCAGTGCAAGCACTTTCTTAATTAAAGACCGCTCATCCCACTCCCGGGTACCCACGGCCCGATAAATAATCTTACCGTTAGGATCAATCACAAAAGTGGTTGGCAAGCCAATAACAGGATAAGCCTGTGTTACCTTCGAATCCCTGTCCATCAACAGCGGAAAGGTAACAGGATAATCAGCCGTGAAAGAAAAAATAGTATCCGCATCCTCGCCTACATTGATACCCAGCATGATGACATCTTCCGTTTTGAGTTTTTGATAGGCCTTCTCCATCGCGGGCAGCTCAAAACGACAAGGCGGACACCAGGTCGCCCAGAAGTTAACAATAACGACCTTGCCTTTGTAAGCCGCTAACGAGTGAGTATTGTCGTCAATATCCAGCAAACTAAATGCTACCGCTGCCGGGTGTCCTTTTACCTCGTGCAACGACTCCTGACCGATCACTCCCTGACTTGATACCACACCCATAAACAGGACAAGAAGTAGCATGTTTTTAAATTTTTTCATCGCCATGTCGTCCCTTATTGGTTGCCGGCTGGAGGGATATAAATATCTTTTGCACAGCGTATATTCTTGATCACAGCATGTTTCGCTACGCCATTTAAAGTCCAGGATATTTTTAAATTAAATTGTGCGCCGTGCGGCAATTTATAGGCCGTCATGCCCCAATTATAATCGGTTGGTTGATATCGTTGCCGGGTAGGTAACAAGGACCATTCAAAAGCAATTTTCTGTGCATTGTTTACACCCCTTTTTTCCCAGATACCGCGCCAGTCTTCACGCAACACCAACGGCTGCTCTTTGTTGGCATAGTCTATACGCCACTGGCTCGCGTCATGTTCAATAATATGCTGGCTATTTGCTGAAGCCGTGTTGGTATAAACCGACTGAAAGAAACAATATCCCGCTATCGCATCAACATCTTTTTTTGCAAATCCCCTACCGGAAAAATAGGCACGCGTTTGATCGGGAAGACGTTGCACTAAGCGAAAGGTCATCGCCTGGGTGCGTAATTCCCAGAATGGGAGCTGTGCCAGTTCATCGGTCCCTGTGACCACCTCAGCAATTGAGATAGGTATAAACAATAGTCCAGACAACATCAAAAACTGTTTTTTCATTTTTCAGCCTCCCGTTACAGTGGTGACGCAGCTAAAGGCGAAAGGTTCCAGAAATATCGGAGAATATCAGGGATTATCAGGCTCTCGCTTTTGTATATGATTAAAGTTGTAAGCTATCACACGTTTAGCACTTTATTGAGCCACTATTTGAAAAATAGTCACGCAAAAAAAAGCGGCTGACAAATGATGAACGCCATCATTATCACCCGCTTTTTGTACCTGCCGTCGCTGGTTAAGTTTCCCTAACCGCGACAGGGTTTAACTTAGTAAACTATCGTACGCGCTACTGCAATCAGGACAACGAACAGAACCAGCAAACCAGAAAAAATAGCCGTTAAAGTGCGACGAACCGTTGCGTCAGAAGTATTTGTACTCATCATTAATCTCCACAGAATTTCAAATTTTTTATAAACAGCCCTCAGACTTAGCCTGGGCGACCACCAGAATTTCACGCAAAGTATACTTTTACGCTCAGGTATTGTGTATTTGAGATTTCTAATATGCCGATAAGGTAATTTATGAGTAAATTACTCAGGTAATAGCTAGGGTTATTAGTGACTTTCAGCCAAAAAAAAAGCCGGGCTGTCATCTGAACAGCCCGGCCTTCCTTGAACTACAGGGATACCCGAATTATGGGCACCCCGGACATCTACCGCGTCTTACAGACCCAGTTTGCCCTTAATAGCATCTATCACTGCGTCGCTAGAAGTCGCTTCGACGGTCAGCAGAGAGCCTTCTTTCTCATAAAATCCAGCTAAAGGAGCCGTCATATCATTGTAAACTTTCAGACGGTTGCTGATGGCTTCTTCGGTCTCATCATCACGTTGTGTAACGGCACCACCACATTTGTCACATTTGCCTTCTTCCTTAGGTGGGTTGGATTTAACGTTGTAAATCTCACCACAACCTTCACAAGTACGACGTGTTGTCAGACGATCCAGGATAACTTCGCGTGGTACGTCAATGTTCACAACTGCATCGAGCTCTTCACCCATATCGGCGAGCAGAACTTTCAGTGCTTCGGCTTGAGGAATCGTGCGTGGGAAGCCATCCAGCAGGTAACCATTTTTGCAGTCATCATCCTTCAAACGTTCACCCATGATGCCCATAATCAGGTCATCAGAGACCAGATCGCCAGCCTTCATCGCCGCCTCGGCCTGTTTACCCAGTTCAGAGCCTGCCGCTACTGCACCACGCAAAATATCACCTGTAGAAATCTGTACAGAACCGTCCATCTTGGTCAGTAGTTTAGCGACCGTACCCTTACCCGCGCCTGGCGCGCCTAATAAAATGAGTTTCATTCGAGCTTCCTCGTTAAGTGTTTATAGAGCCAGCCAGCAGCGGCTGACTGAATGAGAATTTTTCAGCGCGCATTGTGCCTGTTGGATGCACTTTAGGCAATGAAATACGCCTGAGATGACTCAGAAAAAACGCACTTTTGTCGGTATTTTCGTGTACCAGGGGAGGGATAAATGGTTTGCGGTATAAGCGTATAATTAGAAGGAGTCCGATGAATTGTTCAACATGCTATCGTCCTTGCGGATAATCTCATTGGGCGGCATCTGGATATAAAAGCCTTTCTCCTCTAGTGAGGCCATCACATCTTTCGCTTTGACGCGGGCCAGTTTCCGGTCCGACGACAGCTCCAGATCCATCACTTTTTCCAGACGACCCGTCAATTGTTTCAGTTCGTCGGGAAGCGCCAGCAAGAACTCCTCTTCCTTTTCCGTAAAAGGGGCATAGAGGTACATCTCATCTTTTTTACTGCAACGAAAAATGATGCACTTCATATATAAAAACCTATGAGAATTTATTTTTGGTATTTCTTTAAGTGCTTACGCATAAACCTGGCAGCACGCATCACCGCATCTTTCGACGCCAGGTCATCGGCAAAACTACGAACATTTTCCGGACGGAAATCAAAACCACGGCCTACACCAGGATATATAATAAGGCGTGCATCGCGTTGATTGTCCTGCATGACCTTGATACTGGTCTCGATGACACGGCGACGCTGATACTGTTCTTCATCACCAATAAATATCAGGGTTGGCAATATCAATTGATCAATCTCTCGCGCATATCCATAGACCTGTTCCGCCTCAGGTGCATTGGGGTCTTGCAAATGCGGGTAGTAAGAGACATAACAGGCCGCATCTTTCTCCTGTCGTTTAAACGTTGTTGCAAGTTTCAGCGTGTAGTAACCACCTCGCGTATGGGAATAAAAACATGCACGGGTCGTGCTAATATCACGTCGCTTTAGCAACACATCAACACCCGCATTGATATCCTTCTCCAGCGCATAGTCATGTTCGATCGGATGCGTACCGATAAAGTGGGCCTGATAAATGTCCGGCGCAAACACCACAAAACCTCTTGCCGCGACACGCTTAGCATGACGCTGAACCAACTCACCAAGACCACGTCGACCATGCTGAAAAAAGACCGCTGGATATTTTTTATTATCATTCGGTCTGACAACCATGACCGGTACATCAACATCTCCAGCCTGATAACTTTCCCAGGATACTTTAAGCTCGTGGTTTGAAGGTGCTTCAATCTGACCTTTGTTCCACCAGGCATCGCTCCACCACCAGGAATTATCCTGCTTTTCCTGGTGAGCATTAGAGACGACAGAAACCAATAACAGGCTGAAAAAAATAATGTACTTCATCTTGTAAATCCTAAGAAATATTTGTGGGATGTAAACGCTTATCTGCTCTATATATTAAACTATTTCTTCACTAGATTTTGAGTGTTTTTATGTATCAATAACGCTATAACGTTATTTGAACCAGTCATTGACCTCATCATCATCCAGATCAGATAAATCCTCTTCACTTAGGTCAACATATCCCGTTTCAGGCTCAGCACCAGATTCATTGTCGAGGAGTATATCCGTTGCCGGCTGAGTTTCTGGCTCTACTGCTTCGTCACGAAATGCATCGAAAAAATAACTAAAATTTTTCTGGGTGAGGTAAAGCATAATTTTCTCAGGTGATGTGTCCAACCGTGCATCCCAAAAGGAAGTGATTGCACGGAAAAAACCCCGAGCACAGATTTCAACAGGTACACCAAAAATTCCGGTGCTAATCGCTGGAAAGGCAATAGACTGCCACTCATTAATTTCACACAACTTCAAACTGCGTGAGACCGCCAACTCAATTTTTTGCTGCTCGTCACCCTCACCCATTTTTGGACCGACTGCGTGAACAACTGCTTTATAGGGCAAACGGCCTGCCGTTGTATATACGGCCATGCCACTCTCTAACTGACCGTGCTCGCGAATAAATTGATCGCTTTCTTCCTGTAACACATCACCCGCATGTTGCAGAATTTGTTCGGCAAGCCCACCGCCATGCGACAAACCAATGTTCGCCGGATTGACAATAACATCCGTAGGTGCAGACAAAATATCGCCAACACGAAGCAATAATTCATGATCACCAAATAAAAATTGCATCGTCTGTTTTGTCATTATTTAAACTAGCTCTTCGTATAGACCAGGTTAATATAAAATACGTACCGCCAGATCGTGCACTGGTGGATAAATATATCTGATCAGTAAAAATATCGATAGCATTCCAACTATACTAACCGCGGGGTGATGAATGACTGCACGGTAACGTTGCGTTTGGCTGGCACTAAGAAAGAGAGGAATAACAGCGCTGCCATCAAGTGGAGGAATGGGCATGATATTTAAAACAAACAATAATAGATTCATAAATAATAACATGCTCAATAATGTTGAGAGCCCCATTAACATGCTACCATCAGCTGCAGAAACCAGCTGAATATATGTATCCGTTCCACCAGTAAATGTTCCGCTTTGTAAGCCGAGATACATAATAAGCAAGCAGCAAAGCGCAACCAGGAGATTAGATACTGGCCCAGCTAGCGCCATTATTGCCGCCCGCTTGTGGTGACGTTCAGCCCAGATTGGATCGAATGGTGCACTGGCATAACCTATCGGCCAACCTACAGCAAACAAAGAGATCACCGGCAATAGCAGCATGCCAAACGGTTCACGACGTATATGCGGTATTGGATTCAATGAAACCTGTCCAGCTGAATAGGCTGTCAGGTCACCACCGCGCTTTGCCACCCAGGCATGCGCAGCTTCATGAAACGTAACTGAAAAAACAAAAACGGCAAACCATCCAAGTAATAATGCTGAATTACTCAATTTAACCTCACTCTATGATCTGAAGATAACCTTGGTATACATAATATATGTCGTAGAATACATAATTATATTTTGCTATTTAAATAGTACCCCATAGTTTGATAATATTATGTTTTTAGACATATTAACAGGTCGCTACTTAACAGGTCACTATGCATGCTCATCGTTGTATCCCCCGCCAAAACGCTCGATTATGAAACACCCGCAAAAACCAGTATTGCCACCCTCCCGGATTATCTGGATGACTCGCAGCAACTCATCAACCGTCTGCGCCGATTGTCCTCACTGGATATTTCAGAGCTAATGAAAGTAAGCACTAAAATTGCTGACCTGAACTTTGATCGATATGAAGCCTGGAAAAAGAAGTTTACCCCGAAGAATTCCAAACAGGCGGCACTTGCATTTAAAGGCGATGTCTACACCGGTCTTGATGCAGAGTCTTTTAGCGCCAAAGACTTTACGTTTGCCCAAAAACACTTCCGTGTTTTATCTGGACTATATGGATTGTTACGGCCACTGGATCTGATGCAACCTTATCGACTGGAGATGGGTACTCGTCTAAAAACGGATCGAGGCAATAATCTTTATGAATTTTGGGGTTCCACTATTACCGGTGGCCTGAATAAACAGTTAAAAAAGATAAAGTCTGACTATCTAATAAACCTGGCCTCGAATGAATACTTCAAGTCGGTGAGACCCAAAGAACTCAATGCAGAGATCATTACCCCTGAGTTTAAAGAGTTCAAGAATGGTGACTACAAAATGATTGGTATCTACGCTAAAAAAGCACGTGGTATGCTAAGTCGCTATATTATCCAGAATCAGCTAAGCGATCCCGAGGACATCAAGTCATTCAGTATTGATGGATATAAATTCAATAAAAAGCTAAGCAAAGGCAACAAATGGGCATTTATCCGTAAACAATAAATCTTCCCACTACATTTATCCGTATTTATTCGGCTAATGTTTCACTGCGAATACCAAACATGTTGCGATAAATAATACCATAAGCGATTAGCATCATTGGTGCGGCCCAGATAAGACCTATACCAAGCGGTATCATCGCGACCACTGCAATCAGCGTTATTACAATCATGAAGAAAAACATCGTAAACCAGCGTTTTGAGATCGTCTTGCGTGATACTTCCAGTGCTTGCCAGGGGCTAAGCCCCTTTTCAACGACAAGCGGCATAGCCATATAATAAGCCACCATCAGATAAATACCGGGAATGACAAACAAGATAAAACCAATCATAACTATGAAGTACATTAACAACATCGTACCGAATAACCGCAATGCGTGAGAGTAATATCCCATTATCGAACCCGGCTGGAGAGATGCATTTGCTGAACGACGCAGACCTAAAATAAACATTCCCATTCCGATCGGCAAGAGAATCAGATTAAAGACTAACTGTTGAATAATCGAAAAAATAATGACGGCGGTTTCATTATTTCCGGTACTACTTATAATGATCGCCATAAAGATTTGGGCAACAATGGAAAGCCCGATCGATATTCCAAAATAAATCGCAAACGCCAACATAAAGGAACCCTTGGCACCCGCGGTCTTTTCCCAGGCTTCACTCAATACCTCCGAGATAGTAAACTTATACTCCCCCGCTATGCCTTTTTCAATCGAACCAAAATTAGCTGCGACATCCGTTTCATTTTCGAGATTTGCTTTCGGCGTTTCATAGATATCAGACATAACGTATTCCACTTATTATTGTTGGCGTATATGAGAAATAACACAGAAATGATTCGGCGGCAAGGACCAAAGGGTTCTCGCCGATGCGTGCAATTAAGGATTGACGCAAACCTGCGGCAGCGGGAAACAAATGTATACCGCAGAACAAGGCAACACCGATGATTAGATAGGTCATTTTATCCCCTCTCCATACAATGATAAGTCCTGACACTCATTATAGTGCACTCACCGATAACAACTCACGAATAGACTATTTGTTAACAGGAAATACTGAAATAAACGTTCAGTGTGAAAACAACCGTCGCCACCAACGCTTGCGTGATTGAGGTAAAAATGTATTTTCATCCAGCAATTCAGGTTTGATCAAAGAAATTATCCAGCCGGGCAATGGTGGGTTATCACTAAAACCACATACCACACCTAAATTATTGGGATCATAAATCTTTATGAATGTCGGTTCTGTTTTGTCATCGACATAGACCACACCACAATAGTCTTCCTGGTGCTCTTTTCTTAACAGGATATCTATCTCAGTAACAAAAGTATCCAGCTGTTCGGATGTAACGGGTTGCTCGGGCAAAGCTTCGCCGATGGCATAAATATACCAATTTTCACCTTTGCTCGATCTGAGTACCCGCCAAAAATCATCCAATTGCGGCCATCTTAATAGACCAATAAAGCCGCCTCGGTAGCGGGTATAAAAATCAGATTCAGTTTTCTTATCAGATGGTTTCATAATCAGATTTATTTACCTTCATTTACTAGCCTGGTACAGCTGTGCCCGTTGATACTCTGCTGCCCAAATACTATTATGTGCACCTAGTTTAACGTATCTGCAGCCACATGTTTTGAGCCAAAAATACCCGATCGATGAAAATTAAAGTTAGCGACGAGATTACATCGATACAATCGAAACTAATATTGCTTTATTCTTAAAAGACATAACACAGACCATGCCTTTCCAGCTAGAAAATGCGAAATATGATTTTGATGAATTTTGGAATAGGATTGGTGCTGAAGGGAACCTTATAGACGCTTTAAGCGAATGGGATGTTAAACACAACTCTTCCTGATCTAAACAATAAAAATCGGAAAGAATAAACAGGGAAGAACAGCCGGGGAAGACTCCCCGGCTGAGATTAATTTAAAACTTGAAACCCATCCCTAGATTAATTCCATCAAACTCATTTTCTCCAGCAGGTGAATCCTGATCCTGGTAGTCGGCCTTGATCACAATGTTTTTCATTGGCCAGTAATTCACACCAATATCCATTTGAGAATATTCGGTATCAGTCGCATTACCTGCCTGGTTATCCCAGGTACTATAACGCGCAAAAACACCAAACTCTTTATTGATTCGATATGCAGGTTCGACATACCAGCCTGTTTGCTCATCGGCACCCACTGACGCCGGGCCGCTGCCATCCAGATCCCATGTTGCATACAAAGCGGTGACACTGACTGCATCCATATTCCAGATAACATGTGCTGTTAAAAGGTTTGCACTTCCAGCCGTCGCATCAAGACCCTGTGTAATATCAGTTTGGTGTTGCAAACTTGCACCCACCTTTACATTCTCATTGATCTTCCACTTCAGAGTGGCAAGATAAGCCAGATCATCGGCCTGTGCTTTGGAACCCTTTTGACGACCACTACGCACAGCATAGTTGTTAGCCAATGAAGTTTTAAAACCAGAAGAAATAATCGCATCGACTGACAGGTTTTTAGAGAACTTGTACTGATACAAAACACCCGCTTCCCACCATGTCGTTGGGATGATCTTGTTCTCAACGTTATTGCGTTCAACGCCATAAAAATCGGTAGGCTTGTGCTTTTTGTTCAGGATACCAACTGGGAGAATAAACTGACCTAACTTAAGTATTCTGGTTTCATTTTTAAACTCTACAAAGGCCTGCTCCACTTCCAGCTCACCCTCGTTAGTTCCCGAGTCCGTGACATAGGCATGTTCAACCTCAAGTTCTACTTCGGCACGTACGTCATCAGTAAAGTGGTGTTCCACCTCAATGATGGCACGATGTACATCAATTTCTTTTTTATCGCTGCCACCGGCCAGTTTGTTATCCAGATTGTTGTAGTGAACCTCAGCGTAAGACGCAATGCCGGTACGGCTGGTCGACTCTTTTTCTTCCAGTTTTTTCTCTGCTTTCTCAAGACGTTTCTTTATCGCCTCCAGTTCTTTTTCCACATCTGTTTGACTGTATGCGGTTATCGGCATCAGAGCTAAACCTGATAGCACCAGTGAAATTAACAGTTTCATTGCGTTGCTCCAAATATAAGTTAATCATGAAATTCTAAATTTTGAGTGAGGCACACTGTATATCAACCATAATCTAAATACAAATCATTCTCATTTAGAACGGGCTAGATCGATTTGGCCTAACCAACTATTTTTGCTGACAATTTCCGGACTGACTGTTAAATCGCATGGGAGCTAGCCATCGTCTTTGCTCGCTAGTTGACCGATACAGCCATGCAAATACGAATAGTGCAGACCGAGACGTGCAGTGTAACTAGTTTGATATTTTAACCTTCATGCAACGCAAAATATCATACCCCTCAACTTGTAATATCCCTACCACACTCTGCAAAAATGATTATTTTTATAAAATAATTCTATAACCATTTTTAACAACCTGATCGACATAAACTGTCCCATTCAAACCAAAGCAGTCTATATTTACTATCTATTCGGCCTAAGTAAAATGCTCTACATTTATTAATGCTTTTGCCAATACTGAATGGTCCGCCGTCATTTTTAAAATGGATTTATTGCCTCATCTTCAGGAGAACAATTAATGAGAATTGCCCAAGTTGCACCTTTAATGGAAAGTGTCCCTCCCCGATATTATGGTGGCACTGAACGCGTGGTTTCATATTTAACAGAGGAACTGGTAGAGCAAGGACACCAGGTGACATTATTTGCCAGCGGCGATTCGCAAACGAGTGCAGAGTTAATTCCGATAGTTAAAGAAGCATTGAGGCTGGATAAACACCAGACTGATCCACTTGCGCACCACATCATTATGCTAAACAAGCTTAATAAGATGGCGCATAATTTTGATGTCATTCATTTTCATATAGATATGCTCCACTTCGCGCAATACCAATACATGCAAACGCCATCAATAACGACCATGCATGGACGTCTCGATATACCACATTTACCTACTGTCTTTGATGAATTCAGTGACATCCCGTTGATCTCAATATCGAATAACCAACGTACTCCGTTACCCAACGCAAACTGGTATGAAACAGTCTATAACGGTATCCCAAAAGATTTTTATACCTTCCGGCCACAGCCAGGTGACTACCTGGCTTTTGTTGGACGAATTTCACCTGAAAAAGGTATTGAGCGTGCGATTGAAATCGCCATGCGGGTTGGAATGAAACTCTATATTGCGGCCAAGGTCGATAAAGTTGATGAAGACTATTACCAAAATAAGATAAAACCCTTACTAAATAATCCGCTGATAAATTTTATTGGCGAAATTGATGAACACGAAAAAAATGAATTTCTTGGCAATGCCTATGCCACACTCTTTCCGATTGACTGGCCTGAACCTTTTGGGTTGGTAATGATTGAGTCCATGGCCTGTGGTACACCCGTGATCGCATTTAATCATGGTTCGGTACCAGAAGTAATGTTACACGGCGAAACGGGCTTCATTGTTAACAGCATTAACGAAGCAGTTGAAGCGATTGAGAGAATCGAGACGATCAGCAGACAGTGTTGTCGCTATATATTTGAACAACGTTTCTCTTCTGCACAGATGGCAGGAAATTATCTTAAAGTGTATGAATCATTAACCAGGCAAGAAGAATACGATACCCCCATTGCTGTATAACACCCATAACTATATAACATAAGAGTAATGCTATCTTGGAAGATGTAATCCAAATTGAAGATGAATGGTACATCCTGGCTTCGTCCTCACGAACGGATGACAGAACCCGGGTACTAAAACAGGGGGAGACCTTCGGCTTATTCGACCGCTATGGCGACATCCAACATATCGGTATTGGCGAACAAGGTCTCTACCATGAAGGCACTCGTTTCCTGTCGCGCTATGAACTAACTGTTAATAATACTCGTCCGTTGTTACTTAATTCGACGGTCAAGCAAGACAACAGTGCGATGACGGTAGATCTGACTACACCGAATCTTTGTTCTGCCAAAAACGTTTGCATCCCGGAAGGAACACTACACATATTCCGTGCAAAATACTTATGGGCGGGGACGCAATACGAACATCTTCGTCTATTAAACTATGGAAAAACTGCATTTTCCGCAACGCTAGAACTCCAGTTTAGCGCTGACTATAGTGATATCTTTCAGGTAAGAGGCGTAAAGCGGGAAAAAACAGGTACTCGCCTAACCCAAAAGAATTTTAAGCGTTCTGTTCGACTAGGCTACAGGGGCCTGGACAATGTAGAACGTTACACGGTAATTACCTTCTCTGAAGAAATTAAACTGATTGCTGAAGACACAGTACAATTTCAATGTGAACTAGAGCCTCATGAGGAGAAGAATTTTTACATCAGCACAAATTGTCAGAAAGGGAAAGAAAATAATAAGCCTCTTTCTTATAAGACTGTCGTGCAGGAGACGAATACTGCTATTGACAATCTTAAGGCTAAAAGTGCAACCCTGTTTTCCTCTAATGAGCAATTCAACGACTGGATCAATCGCTCTGCTGCGGATTTGCACATGCTCACTACCAGCACCTCACATGGGCCTTATCCTTACGCAGGGGTACCCTGGTTCAGTACGGCCTTTGGCCGCGATGGAATAATAACAGCACTTCAGTATCTCTGGTTATATCCAGATATCGCCAGGGGTGTGCTGGCTTTTTTATCCGCTACCCAGGCGACTCACCTGGACCCGGCAGTCGATGCAGAACCTGGTAAGATTTTACATGAAACACGATCTGGTGAAATGGCCGAGCTCGGTGAAATCCCTTTTAAAGCTTACTATGGCACCATCGATGCGACACCTCTGTATATCGTGTTAGCCGGCGCCTATTATCAGCGTACGGGGGATCGTCCCTTTATAGAAAGCATTTGGCAAAACCTGGAACATGCACTCGAATGGATTGACAAATATGGCGATCAAGACGGTGATGGTTTTGTTGAATATCATCGTGAAAGTGATAACGGCCTTGTACAACAAGGCTGGAAAGATTCAGATGACAGTGTCTTTCATCATGACGGAAGTCCAGCAACAGGTCCGATAGCATTATGTGAAGTACAAGGCTATGTCTACCAGGCAAAAAAAATCATGGCACATTTTTTTCGGTTGTTTGGTGAAGTGCAACGGTCCCAGCAATTAATTACTGAAGCAACACGCCTGAAGACAAAATTTAATGATGCATTCTGGTCAGACAACATCTCCACTTATGCAATAGCACTTGACGGAAATAAAAAACCGTGTGAAGTCGTGTCATCCAATGCCGGACATACTCTGTTTTCTGGCATTGCCAGCAAAGAATATGCGCGCCGAATATCAGACACTCTTACATCGGATGACTCATTCTCAGGCTGGGGAGTACGTACACTAGCAAAAAGTGAAACCCGCTATAATCCCATGTCTTATCACAACGGATCTATCTGGCCACATGATAATTCATTAATTGCAATGGGATTAGCCAATTATGGATTTAAAGATAAAGCAATTAAAATACTAACCGGGATGTTTAATACCAGTATTAACATGGATCTCCACAGACTACCTGAGTTGTTCTGTGGTTTTAATCGCCTACCCTCCCAGGGCCCAACACTGTACCCGGTTGCCTGCGCACCACAAGCCTGGGCCAGTGGCGCGATTTTCTGTATGCTTCAGGCATGCCTGGGTTTGACCTTTTCTGCAGAAAAACCACAACTTCGTTTTCACCATCCACAATTACCTGATTACCTGCAACGATTACAAATAACTAATTTAAGGTTCGGTAATTCGGTTATCGATTTGTCTCTACGACGACATTTAAACGATGTCGGCATCAATGTTATACGTAAGGAAGGTGATATCGATATAGTCGTCATCATGTAGGTTCTAAAATAAGCGCCCACCACACACCATTACTCAAGTACAGAGGGCTAAGCAATGCTTTTATTATTGTCTTTTCTGCTTTGACCTACTGTTTATCTAATCGATAGATTTACTTATTTGCCAGCAAAATATTTAAATCACTGAGTATCTGCTTCGACGAAGTTGAACCTGGATACATAAGCATCAATTTACCTTGCTTGTTGATCAGATACATAAAAACAGAATGTTCTAATTTATAGGCAAGTGCAGACTTACCCTGAAACTTTCGTGTCAGGATACCAAATTCTTTTTCGACTTTTTTAATATTATGGACGTTACCGGTCAGACCTTTTAGATCCGGGTGAAAAAAGCTCAAGTACTCGCGCAGATATTTTGGCTCATCTCGTTCCGTGTCGATACTAATGAAATTAAATTCAATTTCACCGCCCATATCCTGCTTTTCCAGTGACTTCATAACATTCTTGATTTTGTGCAAGGTTGTCGGACAAATATCCGGGCAACTGGTGTAACCGAAAAAGGCTAATTGATATTTCCCTGCTGCTGCAGGAAACTGTACTGCCTTGCCATTATGATCAACCAGGTTATGTGCATTAATGGACTTTTCAGGACTTAGTAACACGCCTTGATAACCAGTGCCGGCACTCGACATGCCGGATACTGCAAATATAAATAAGATAAAAGTTATTGTTCTAAATGCTGACATTTTCTTGCTACCTTTTAATTAATTCTGGCCTTTACTTAATACTGGTTGTTAACAAATTCTTTTTTCTATCTTGCTGGTGCAGTGTCGGATCAAACACGGTGAGCTTTTCTCCACAATTCGGAAAATAGGGAATCTCTGATGCCGGAACCAGACTCATCATTTGTCTCAGTAACTCATTACTTGGGCTGTAGGTTTCATCGAAAGTCGTATAGATGTACTTTGGTTGACGGCCAGAAAAGTTAATACCCATCTTATAAATCATTTTGCTTGGAACAGGCTCAACTGAATCGGTCACTTTTGCAACTTCGGCGATAATACTAAGCTTGGCCAGTTGCTCTTTTGATAACTTCATTTGACCTTTATAATGTTCCCGATTCTCGTCGCCTGGAAAAAACCACATTATCTTGCCGCGACGGCCTAATGCAATTTGGTTTCTTGGACCGCATGAAGTAGAGATGTTAACACCAACGATCGGGTAAACACGTTCGCCACCACAAAAATTATAATCAAAAGGATCGGCCGATTTGTCTTTATCCGCTGCCGCATCCAGGATAGGTGCTGCCTTAACTGCAAATGCACAAAGTGACAGAAATAAAACGCTAACTATTTTTTTCATACTCAATGCCATATTGGAAATAAAATTCCCTCCCCACTACAAGGGGAGGGAAAGACAACATACTACGACTAGTAATCAAGCCTGGTATAAACAGTTCCATTGCCATAGGCACCGTTATTACGTAGATTGCGATAGGTGACTCGTGGATAAAGAGAGCCACTACCCGTAGGCAGGGTAACCATAATATCCTTGGTTTGACCCGGCGAGACTTCTACACTGCTCACAGTTTTTGGATTGGGTAGCGCAAACCCGTCGACGTTATGGACGGTGAAACTGCGTCCCCCAAGACTGAAAGTACTATTCACTGAATGAATACCAATCAGACGAATTGCCACTCGTGCACCCGGTGCAGCCGTTAAGGTTTCGGCTGGTGCACCTGTGCTAAGGCCCTCTTGACCATTAATCAGGAAGTAGCGTGGGTTGTAATCCGCAAACACCAGTGAGTCCTGAACGGCGGTATGGTAAGCCGGATCAACTGCACTCAACACCATATTCCATTCGAAGTCATAAGTTGGACCATTGTTATTAATGCGATTGCCATTTTTAACAATGAGTGCGCCGTACATACCCATCTCAAGGTGCTTAACCGTATGCACATGGCAGTGATACATGTGACTACCCACATAACGACTATCGACACTGAAATTATAGGTATCGCCTAATACCGGGGCACCGGTCTCAGGCACACCATCTTCTGATTGAGCGACATCTACACCATGTGGATGAATAGTATGGCCGTGATAAGGTGGTTGCTCTTGCGGCGCCATCATCATGTTTAAGTTGATATTGGCTTGCTGGCCCACACCAAGTTCCAACACTGGGCTAGGTAAGCTACAACCGCCGCCGCCTCCACCGCCGCCGCCCATGCCACCTTGACAGAAGACCCAGAAGGTAACGTTCTGACCATCACTCATGGTTCTGTTGAGGGCACGCACCATCAAACTGACATTTGTCGCATCAAGCACAGGAACCGCACCACCGGCGCCACCGCCCATGCCGCCGCCACCAGCGCCACCACCGCCGCCGCCCATACCGCCACCACCAGTACCGCCGCCGCCAGTACCACCGGAACCACCACCAGACGTAGCAACGGTGACGGTAATATCTGACGGATTCAGATTTATGTCAGCACGGGTGTTCTGTATGTCATGACTACCGGAACTATTAGCTGATACAGAGAACGTTGCCGAGAAATTTCCACGCCCACGTGTCCGAATGCTGATTGTGCCATTGCCGACACTAAAGGAACGTAGATTGGATGACCCACCTTTGCTAACAGACAAACCAGACGGATAGTCCCACTTAAAACGTTCCCGGCTACGGCTATCATTACCACTGAGGGTAATCGTGCCTGAATCACCTACTGCTAAATCAAGCGAAGAGGTCGACAGGCTAGCACTTGCGGCTGACGCAACATTCGTCGTCGTCAGGGCAAGGCACGTTAAACACAACATCATCCCAAGGTATTTAAGGGTCGATGTCACTACAGAGTTACTTAAACTATTATAATATTTCATTTTCACATCCTCCCTTAATTGCCGACAATCAATGTTGCAGTACCATTCAGATAAACCCCGTTAGCGGTTTCCATCTGTGCGGTATGCACATGCATTGGGAAGATGCCACCACGCAACTGGTATAACACCATCATGGTTTGACCGGCTTTCACGTTGATCGTGTCCTGCCACTCAAAGTTATTCAGATGCTGACCGTTGCGACTAATGACCCGGAAGTGATTGCCATGCCAATGGAGAGACTCATCAAATTGGCCAGCATTCACGATACGCACTAAACCTACTTGACCTGAGTTACCTTCAAGTATGGTATTGGGGTCATGCATACCATCAAAACCACCCTGACCATTGATCATGAAGTAGTTAGGTCTATAAGTACCTGTGCTGACACTCTGGCCGTTACTCGCGCGATTGTTCCAGCGTGGCACATCCATATCGGCCAACACCCAAAGGCGTTCAATGTTGTAACTCGGCCCACCATCCCAGACGCGGTTATTACTATTCGAGCGTACAATCAACGCACCATGTAATCCCATCTCACGATTCACGTTGCTGCTAAGCGTATCGCGATAGAAGAACACACCACCTTGATTAGGTGTAAAGGTATAGGTCTTACTAGCACCTGGTGCGATTGAACCGGTATCAGAAGTAACACCTTGAATCACAAAGTTGTGATTTCGGTTGTTATTATTCACAACCTCTACAGAGATGGTTTGCCCCTGAGTTGCTTCAAGGATAGGACCCGGCACCATGGGTGGTGCACCATTGGCGTCTGTATAACCCCAGACATCAATCACAGCACCGCCATCACCATTGATGGTTAGAAACCCTGGCTCTATAAATAAGGTGTAGTCCGCATTTCCCGAACCTGAACCACCGCCGCCGCCTCCAGTTGGTGGTGGGGGTGGGGTACTTCCGCCTCCGCCAGAACCACCGACATTAACAGTGACATCATTAGGATTCAGGCTGATCTCGGCGCGGGTGTTATTCATCGTGTAAGTGCCCGAATTATTCGAAGACACGTTGACCGTGGCCGAGAAACTGCCGCGACCATCTGTTTCTACTTGGAGATAACCACGATCCGAACGAACTCGAAAACGATTCAGGTTTGAGCTGGAGCCTGTGCTTATATTCAAACCCGAGGGCAAGCTCCAGCGAAACTCACGTTGGTTGCCGCTGTCATTACCGCTAATCGTCCAGGAACCGTTTTGACCAACACTAACGTTTACCGTGTCAGTTGACAGGCTTGCTGATGCGGCCCATGCAGATGTTGAAGATATGAAGAATAGCGTTAGTAGTGCAAACAGCTTACTGCATGCAGCCCGCCACGAATTTGAATGTGGTGCATCCATAGGTGATGATCTCCTTTAGTCAAACGTCGAAGAAACCCCACCCCAGAAAATGATTTATATTTTGATATAATTATTATGTTCGAGCAGGAATAATCTTACAGATCGTAGGAGAAATACCCGTGTGACAAATGTCACACAGGTTGGTGATCTGGCAAAAACAAACGCTACAGAAAAATTACTAATTCTGTGGGAACTAACTTGCGAATAAGAGAGAAGGTTAACTGGCTAGATAGACAGGTGGATAACACCGCGCTCCTGGATAATACATTCTTGCCGTTCAAACGCCTTGAGGATACGACTAATCACTTCGCGGGATGTGCCTAATTCACGCGCGAGCTCCTGATGGGTCAGGTGTAATGTGTCGCTCCCTGTCGTGCGTGATAATCGGTTTAAATGACACATAAGCCTTGTGTCCAGACTCTCAAACACGGTCGTCTCAATAAGTTGCAACACATCATGAATACGATCGGTCATATTGGTAAGGACGAATTCGCAAAATCGAGCTGAGAGCATCATAGCTCGCATGAATTGATCCCGAGACAATGTCAACGCGACAACCTCAGACTCTGTTTTGGCAAACGCACCAAAATCCCGTTTGTGCATCAAGCCATTCACACTCAACACACAAAGATCACCCCTATAACTCCTGTACAAGGTAATTTCACGATCCTCAGGCGTTTGCTGGTAAACACGAACCGAACCTTTGAGTATAAGCATAAAGTGGGAACAGGGCGTAGGGGGTTCCATTACTAACGCTTCGGCAGGTAAATGAATCATATCCCCGCTGTCTAATACATCCTGCCAGGCAGGATCCTCTATATCCGTTAACTGAGGGTAAGTCGTTTGAAATATTTCCTGCAAAATACCGGCTGGAGCCTTGTTGCCTAACAGGTTCTCGCGAGTTAATTCATCTAGTGCTAACATACTTCCTCCAAATAAAGTTTGGTTCGGCATGCCTTGCCTGTTCACCAAATCGGTATGCCCGTTGGTTTCACCACTCCATGATGTTTGTAATACTAATGACTATTTATATTAACAACTACAATAATGCTAGTAGATAATCTGTGATTTTATATTTTCATTCTGTATTTAAAGAACCATATCGTTGGTTCCGGGTTTATTAAAAATTTTAATCAGGATTCTCCATGTGCCCAGACCTATAAATATTTTTCACTGTTCTAAAATAAAGGCCGATGACGATCGTCACCGGCCTCAGCTAATATTCCATGTTTACTTTCTTCTGTCGCGCCTATAATCATCGTCACCTAGATTAAAAACTTTCAGATCCTCAGCGGCTTTAATTTCACTGCTGTAGTTTTGACGAATAACCTGTTTCACTAAATCCAGTCGTGGTTCCGTTACCGGTGTGATATGAGACAAAACCAGTTTTTTCACCTTTGCTGCGGCAGCAACTTCACCAATCCGTGTAGGCGAAGTATGCAATGCATGAAAAACGGGATTCGGTGGTAACGTATCAGTAATCGCCGTGTCGTATATCAGCAGATCCGCTTTACGCGCAATGGTCTGCATATTTGGCCCCGTTGATTTGGTATCTCCACTATAGACAATGCTATGGCCCCTATAGGAAATTCGAAATGCAACTGCAGGTACAGGTCCGTGATCAACGGCTATCGATTCAATCAAAACGCCATCATCGGTTCGCACAACTTCTTCAACAACCGCATTTGCAACAATTGAATTAAGGTCATGCGGCTGATACGCAAATTCACTTGCACCACCACTAATCGCCGTAGCAAATATATTTAAATAACGCTCAACACCATGAGGCATAGCATAGTGATCATGAGCATAGGTGCTGGTCGCGGGATATTGTGCAACGGAAGTTCCGGGAAAGGGAACACCATTGGCAGCTGGACCATAAATATGAATAGGTGAACGACGCGCCGTGCCGGCTAAATTATTATGAAAATAAATAGTCTTCACCACTGCCGAGAGATCGCCGGTATGATCAATATGCAAGTGACTCAATAAAATAGTATCCAGGCTGCGAAGATTAACACCGCTTTTAGCCACTCGCTGATAGGTACCGCCACCCACATCCATCAGAATACGTGGTTCGCCTTCGACAAAAACCAGGTAACCGGCACTGGCACGTCCACTCGCCGTCGCGATGGGACCACCTGAACCTAACACCATAACGGATAATGGGCCTTCCACTTCATCGATTGCCAGGTCATTATCATCGTCGTCCGCCCAACTCATCGTTGTGAATAACAATGAAAGCAGACCAATGGAAATAAAACGAATAACTCGAAACTCTTTCATACTTCCTCCTACACCCTATAACTAAGTTTATTGTCTTTTGTTTTCCGAAAAAGTAACAATTGCTGGATCCTAACTATTACTGATGCTATTGGCCTATTTTGACTGGCCCCATAATATTCAAATCTAATTATTACATATGTGCGTTTGGGCACATCTGACTAACTTTTCACTCATACTCAAAATGAGACCTTCTGCATCCTGCGACGGACCATTTAATATTAAGTATTCTAAAGTTTTTTGCGCGGTGCCGAGTTGCATATTTTTTTTATTGAGGACAATTATTTCTTCTTTACCCTTTGCCAAACAGAACCGTCTTTAGTTACGTGCATGTAACTAAATGGTTTTGGTCATTTTTTCTAATTATACACATGACTTGTTTCATACCGCACATACTTCTCTCAACAAAAAAATTGAACCCTTATGTGACAAAAGTTACAGAGGTGACTAATTAGTATTCGGGCTAATTACTATTTAATAAAATTAGATAATTAAAATATAGTTATGTCGAGATTGTTTTATATGGGCATAAAAGTATATTAGCGCCACATGGAATAAATAACCAAGTACAGGGCTAAGCTGGGCATATAACTCGGTGTACGAATTAAGTTGGTTAAAAAATAATAAATTTTACTTATCCTAACCAGGAGGAAACAATCATGGTATATACCAAGAAATCGCCTGCGTTGTTCATTATCGGGTTAATCATGTTAGCTATTTGGTTTTTAGCGACTAATGATTATCTTGCCGGATATATTGAACATCTCGGAGGCAAAAAATATAAATACGGTTCTGAACTGACTTCCATTCCCTTGTACTTTGGTATCGTCGCGGCGGTCATTGGTGCATGGCAATGGTTTGGTTCTCATAAAGAAAGCCAATGGGACTACTACTCATCAAGCATTGCAGGCGGGATGTTTATCCTGTTAATCGCAATGTTGGTGCGTTGGTTTATAGCACCTGAAATTGCAACAATTAGTGTGTCGATGGGTAAAGTGGGTGATACCGGAAAACACATACACAAACTGTTAGGGCTGAATTACGTTGTGCTCGGTATTGTTGTCGGCATAATTATAGTCAACGTATTCAAAGTACCAAGCTGGGCTCAAAATGGTGTGCGGTTGTCACGTCTGGGATTGAAAACCGGCGTGATCTTACTGGGTACACTTTACAGTGCAGCAGAACTAAAGAACCTCGGTGGCTTGTCAATCGTCATGATTGGTTTCTTCGTATTAGGTTCAGTTGGTATGGTGCTTTGGATCGGTGCGCGCAGAAACATTCCTAACTCAATGGGCGGCGTTTTATCAGCCGGTATGGGTGTTTGTGGTGTATCCGCCACAGTAGCAGCCGCTCCGGTTGTACAAGCCAAGTCCGTTGAAATTGCGTATACCATTGGTACCATCCTGTTATGGGGTGTTGGTTGTATGTTCGTGTTCCCAATTATTGGGCAACTACTGGGTATGACACATGTACAGTTCGGTGCCTGGGCGGGTACCGGTATCCTGAACTCCGCTCAAGTTGCTGGTGCTGCACTTGCTTTCCAACCTGATGGCATCGAGACCCTGAAGGTTGCTGAAATCTTTAACATCACACGTGTATTGGTTTTACCGATTATCGTGATCTGGTTAGCGGTTTGGTATGTGCGACGCGAAGGAGAACAAGCCGAAAAAGTTAATGTCGGTGCCGTTATCTTCCAGAAATTCCCGGTGTTTGTATTAGGCTTTATTCTGTTATTCGCCTTGTCTTCTACCGGTATGTTTGCGCCGGCCAATCACTACAAAGGCAAGTACTTTGACAACACCAAAGTGAAACCCGCCAAGATGATGACTGAAGAACAGATTGCCGTCTTGACTGCAAATTCACATTTGGTTCAGCGCGAAGACCGTAAGGCAGCTTTGGCCAGATTGATAGCGGGTGGTAAAATTGCCAGCATTGACGATGACGCTACTATACGTGGTCTTGCTAATTCGAAGGTCATGGGTAAACCGTCAGGCAAAATCCTGAAGAAAGCGCATAAAGCCGTGCGTCATACAGCCAAGAAGGTCAAGGCTTTCCGAGGCTGGATTACCTGGTTATTCGCGTTTGGTTTGGTTGGCCTGGGTATGCAAATCACCATCGGCTCAATGAAGCAAGCAGGCGGACAACCTGCAGTAATTGGTGGCATTGTCGGCTTTGTTAAAGCTGCATTATCGCTGGTCGTTGTAATGATGCTTATTGAAACAACTATTTAATTCGAGGAGAATCAAAATGGCTGAAGAAAAGAACTTTGATCGTGGTTCGGCGTTGTCGATTTTTGGCAGCGACCGTAGAGAAGACTTTATGGCTTTGGTGTTTGCGTTGGTTATTGCCTTCGCAGTCTACTTCGTTTACTAAGGTCAAAACTATAAACCAACTATTCCGGCGTCCTGAAAAATGGACGCCGGTCTTTTCAAGGTAAGAATAATATGAATACATCAAATCAAGTTTTATTAGCAAGCCATGGAACCGAAGGGGCGATGGCTGCTGAACAAATGGCCATCAAAACATGTTGCGCACAAGGCGCACACTTACATCATCTGATTGTCGTGCCCACTTTATGGGAAGGTATGACAGGTGATGACTGGCTCAATAATGGTTCTACAAGAGATACATTCCGCCGCTACCTGGAATCAGAACTCGGCAGGGAAGTAGATGAACACATCGCTCGCGTAAAACAACTCGCTGAAGAAGAGGGCTTACATTACACAAAGGATATTGTTCTTGGTGAGCCAGATGAATGCTTGCTAAAAGCCGCCGAAAAACAAGATTACGATCTTGTAGTGATGGGCTCACAGCGGCCTAAGGGAAAATCAGGATTGCGTTCCCGCATGATGACAAAACCTGTCACACGTGCGTTAAACACACCTGTACTGATAGTGCCCTTTCCCAATGAATGATATCGCACTGGAAGACAACGCTACCATGACTGAGCCTATTGAAGAAAAGGATGCCGCATGGGCATCGATAAATACTCCCCTGCATATGGACACCCTACAGGTCTTTATCCAGGACGTGGAACGCCTATTGCGAATTAACCCCATGCTTGAATTTAAAAAATTTGAAAAGTTGGGGCCCTCTCATTATTTTATGCAAGGCAAGAATATTAGTCAGGACCCAGCTTATACCTTTGAAACAGAATTACAGGTCACACAGACGGCAAATGGTATTGAAATAGAGTATGAGCAAGGCATTAAAGCCCGTACAGTCGTTCAAATTGAGGCCGCTACACTTGAAGACGGTGAACCTGGTTCAAAACTAACGCTAACCGACCACTACAACCGGCTTGATGAAGAGGCGTTACAGGAAAGACTGAATGAAGTAGACAAAAGTCTCGTCAACTGGGCTACTGACCTGCAACGCTACACAATGAACTGGCGACGCTGGTCTCGTTTCAAGCTGTGGCGCTGGTATATGCGACGAATCTGGCAACCCATGAAGCCAACAGCCAGACGCATCACATACATGTTGTTATGGATTTCCATTGTTGAAGTCGCGCTCATTGCGCTTGGCGCCGCCATCTATTTATCAGAGTATCGATAAGAACAGCAATATCCTCTAAGTCAGACCATTTCGCTGAGTCAATCTTGTAATAATACACAAGGTTGGTTCAGACTACTTTTTTTACTGTTCATATTCCTCTTTTTTGTCTCAGGCAAGAATTAAATATTATCTAAACAATTAAAGATTCCTTTCGTTTGTCCGATTCTGACTCTAGTAGGCATGTCATTTCTCATCTACACAATGAAAATCAACGCCGAGTGACCAACAAATGAAAACAGCAATAAGTAACTTATTGAAAACAAATTATTTTTGTTAATGCTCAATGGGGTGTTTGCTTATACCGCCTTCTGTGCAGTCATCATCGCAACTCTTAATATCCCTCCTGATGCTATTGTCGACAGCAATTTACATGAAGTTATATTAGTTTTTGAAGATTATGACTAGAGAACACATACCGAATATTAGTACTCTTTTAGTCACCAGGCGCCAACTCAACCCATACCAGCCGCTATTTTTTTACTTTAAACACTCTCAAGAAATGAGTTTATGGCCTGCTTATACCCAGGTTGACTCTCTATAAAGCCATTGTTATGACTTCCGTGCAATTCATAAAAATATCTGGGCGGCTTTGCGGCATTGTAAACCTTTACCCCGAGTGAATACGGAATCACATCATCATCAGGGCTATGCATAACAAGCACAGGTGACTTGACCTGAGAGATAATAGCCTCGGTATCAAAATCGTAGCGCATATAAACCAGTTTGGAGACTAGCGGCATCACCATGCCAGCCATGTCCTTGACCGAACTAAAGGTAGACTCGAGGATCAGAGCCTTTGCCTGAACTTTCGTTGCTAGCTGCGTAGCAACCGCCCCACCTAGTGAACGCCCAAAAAGGATAATATCCTCTGGTTGATAACCGCGTTGTTCAGTTAAATATTGCCATGCCGCCATCGCATCCAGATAAAAACCCTGCTCGCTGACTTCACCTTCACTTTTTCCATAACCGCGGTAATCCAAAATCAGGACATTACGTCCCTGACCATGAATAACTTCCAGTGAGGCCCCCCGATGGGAAATATTGCCCGCATTGCCGTGAAAGAAGAGTACAACCTGTTTTGTTTCTTTTGCTGGCAGATACCAACCATGCAATTGAATGTTATCTGATGTAATAAGTTCAACATCTTCATACTCGAGTCCCCAGTCGCTGGGGGATGCATCAAGCTCAGGATAGGGATAAAACAGCATGCCCGGCTGTTGTATATAAAACCACACATTAAATAACAACAACCCAACGACACAAATAAACAAAGTACTTATCATCATTTTTTTCATATTTTTTACTTAAACCTGTCAGTGACCAAGTCTAGCTTCAATGAGTAGACATTCGGCCACCTACGCCATATTGCCAATGAAAATACATTTAGTCTTACTATATCAAGCTGACCTCATTAATCGTATTTTGCATCTTACTTTTACGGCAAGACTTTTTATGAGTAATTCTTATAGTGAAGCCTCACTAAGCCCGCACATTCTATGTCATATTTAATTCTAAAATATATGTGCTATATATACTTATCTGCGCTAATACAGCTCAGACACAGATCAGGGGGATGTGGTCATTCCGACCAACCCATATCAGCAGCGGCCCTTCCATGCTTCATGAAGTCAGTAAGCTAAAGTCTCGCTGTGTCTCAGACAAAGGAGATGCCCCATGCAAGTTCAGGAATTAATGACCAGTAATGTTGAATCTATTAGACCCGATGCCACAATTAAGGACGCGGCATGTAAAATGCGAGATCTGGGTGTTGGCACCCTCGCCGTCATAGACAGCGATCAGCTTAGCGGTATTATCACCGACCGTGATATATGTTGCCTGTGTATTAGTGAAGATCTTGACCCGATGGAGACAGAGGTATGTGAAATCATGTCTACAGATGTAACGTCGTGCTTCGGCGATCAGGATATCAATGAGGCAGCCCAGCTAATGGAAGAAATGCAAATTCGCCGTGTGGCAGTGATAAATCACGACGATAGCGTGGCAGGGATGCTTTCCGTTGATGATCTGGCGCGAGGTTCTCATAACCTGGCAGGAGAAGTACTGGAAGCGACCACATCCATGCATTAAACATCTAGAGTGGTAACAGGACCAGGCGGTGCTTAGCACCGCCTCTTTTGTTTAACGCACGGAGAATGTAGACACAACTATATTTTTAACGAATCTTGATTTAAGATAAAAGCCAAACATGGGCGATGGAAAAGCCCGGAATGTACACTAACAAGTTAATGAATTATCAAATAACATAAGAACTAAAATTTAAACTGGATGCTATAATGAACGAAAATCTAATGATATTACCTGCAAAAGACCCTCAAAATATTCGCCTGGTGCGCGTTCCAGATGATTTTGAAGCACATGAAGTTTACCGCTATGTTACTGGCCTAATTGCAAAAGCAGAAGAGGACACGCAATACACCTGGGAAGACATTTCAGATTTACTGGAAGAAAGAGGGTTCGAGCCCATAGAATTTATCCTGGGCCCTTCTCTGGACTGACAGGAGTGCAACCAGGTAGTGCATCAGAGACATATGCATTGTCCGCCCTCCTAAGCTTTCTTTTGCCCTGGGCCAATAATGCGATCCTCAAGAATATATGATAACTGTCTACCCGATTTTATTTGTTATTTTCTGCCTGCCATTTCTCATAGCACTCCAGGCCACAAAAATGTACGACATAATCAGCAGCTTCTTCAACTTTTGCCTCAGAACGTGGTATTTCTTTCATGCACACTTCACATGAAACTTTTTCATCTTCAACGGGTTTTTTATTATTAGTCATGACTTCCTCCTTCTAATCAAGATAAAGAAACTATACATAAAGACACGTAAAATGTCCCTCCGCATTCCCATATTGATAGTTGTTTTCTTTTATTTTTAGAGTCGGTTAGTAAAGACCTAATCCCGACCATTCATAGATTCTGTTCGGTATAAAACCGCACATTAAACAACAGCTAGCCAACAATGCAAAGGGACAGAATACTTGCCATACTTATTTTCATATGGGTAACCTATATGGGTGAATAAGCATATAACACTAAACTATATTGACCTGTTTAATGATCCTACTCAAGGCAATCATTAATAACATATGTTAGCTTTTACATTGTTTACTATTATTGATATGCACCTGTAATTCATCAGCGGAAAGCTACCCGAACGCGGACGATCGAATAATCCGGGTTATGCATCTCAAAAATATATAGCAAAACGGTAACTATTGGAGGTGTGTTATGTTTCAGCAGCTTATGCGCTACGATAGTGACTGGCGCAGCCATCATCGAAGATACATGGACGAGCCATCACCTGTTAAACAATTTGTTGCCATCACCATTACACTTGGAGCACTTATACTTTTCTTAATGCTCATGCCATGGTCAATGTAAAGAGGCTGGTGAAATCGATCAGCGTTCTTTTGTCTGTTACTTTCAAGCTTGTTGCCGTTATCTATAATTAACCGGATGAAACAGGCCTAGACCTTTACAACTTCTTGACCATTCGTATCAGAATATTTATCAGCACCTGCTAATTTATTACCAAGCCACAAAATACTCAAAAGGACAAATATCAATACAGGTATTACGCCAATGTTAATCACCTGCCAACCAAAATGATGTTGCAAGGTTCCCGCGGTAAGTGATGATATCGTCACGGTTGTAAAGATAAGAAAATCATTCATGGCCTGTGTCTTACTACGTTCCTCAGGCTCATAAGTCTCGGTTAATAATGTAGTGCCGCCAATAAACAGAAAGTTCCAGCTAATCCCTAGTAGTGTTAAAGCCGCCCAATAATGTGACACGCTGGAGCCCAGCAGATTAATGGCAACACACGCCAGCCCAAGCACTCCACCAATAAACATTATTTTGAGAACACCGAAACGGTGAATCAAATTTCCAGTAACAAAGGAAGGGGCAAACATGCCCAGAACATGCCATTGGATGACGAAAGATGTATCGGAAAATGAATGTGCGTGATGATTCATCGCTAACGGTGTGGCAGTCATCACAAACGACATCACACCATAGCCAAACATAGCGCAGATAAGTGCCACAATAAATTTTGGTTGTTGGGCGATGGTGCTCAGAGAACGTCCCTTACCACCATTAACATCTGAGTGTTTAACTTGCGCTGGTAACTTTAAGAACGCGAGAGTGATAAATGCCAACGCATATACAACAATGATCGACATATAACTGCCGGCGAAAGGTGTTTCCGCGACGGTATCCCGAGTTAAATTGGCGAGATTAGGGCCAACAATGGCGGCAACAACACCGCCCAGCATAACAACTGAAATTGCCCGACTCTTATGTTCTGTATCAACGGCATCTGCCGCAGCAAATCGAAAATAGTTGCCAAAGCCATTGAAGATACCAATCAAAATACCACTGAACGTAAACATCCAGAAGTCATGGCTGATAACGCCATAGGTTGCAACCGCCCCGCCACCCATGCCAAAAAAAGTGGCGAGCATGAAACCCTTTTTTCGGCCAATGTGTTCCATCAACATCGCCGCAGGGATACTGGTAAACATGATGGCAATAAAGATAACCGCAACCGGTAATGTCGCTAGCGATTTATCTGGCGCTAATGAAAAACCCACCAGCGCAGATGCTGTCAGAATCAGGCTCATACTGCTCATCATGAGCGCCTGACTGACTGCAAGCAGGGGGACGTTTCGCCAGAATAAATTCATGGGCGAAATTATATCTTATACAAAAAATACTTACCAAGCTTGTCAGGCTTAATGCATGTTTAACCTATATTGGTAAGTCACAAAGGAATTATTGTGTGCTAAATGAAAAATGACAGCAATAACAAACAGCAGAAAAGAAATACGATAGTCGAAGTAGAAATTCTACTCCGACTGCTAGATTAATTTTTTAGAAACAGATACCAACACCTGAACCATCTGTCAGCGTTCTCATGAAGGAAACCAGATCATCATAATCCTGGGGCTGTAAACCCAACCCAGTAAATGTACCTGCACCTAACTCGGTAGCGATATTATCACTAGCCACCTCTGGTGTAATATTATCGTCCCCGAAAAGATCGTAGTGTCGTATCACATCGTCCAGTGTCGCATGAACGCCATTATGCATATAGGGTGCAGTTAGCTCGATATTGCGCAGTGTCGGCGTTTTAAACTTACCATCCTCAAGGGCGGCGGTAGCGGCGAGCATACCTTCAGCTTCGAGTCTTCCACCGAGTCCTCGATCAACGAAAGTCGGATCGGCTATGTTGGCTGGATTATTCGGATTGCTGGGTACACCGATATTGAAATGCTGGAAATTGGTCAACAGCACCTCGCCCGAGACGGGATCGGGCGTTATCGTATGACAGTTTGAACATTTACCCCCGTTCGGATCATCGAATATACCCAGACCCGCCTGTTCCCGTACGGTTAAAGGGTAGAGAGTGGAATTCTGCAAGTAACAATCAAACTTTGAAGTGAACGGATTCATCTCGGCGGAACGTTCAAAGGCGGCAATCGCCTCTGCAATTCGATCGTAGGCTGTAGCGGGGTTATCAAATACATTGCTGCCATACACCGCCATAAATTCATCCGCATAGGGACCATTACGTACCTTATTCACAACGGCAAGGCTAGCTGGATTTGCCATTTCAACCGGATTCAGAAACGGGTCCTTGGCCTGCGCTTCCAGGGTATCGCGTCGGCCATCAAGAAATTGACCGCCCACATAGATCTGACCACGGACTGGATCGGTAATCTGCGAGAAAGCAGGAGAAAACATGGCATAGGCTGAGGTGGGTGCGTTTCGAGCACCAAACTCACCCGTGATCGAACCCTCTGATACAGGGCTGGCCGAAGTAACATCGGGATCGGCAAAGCCTGCTGTTGCTGAATGGCAAGAGGCACAAGACTGGTTCATATTAGCTGACAAACGAGTGTCTTCGAAAATAAGTTTACCTACCTCCTCCTCGGTCGCAGTGACACCGCCGCCGCCCGCTGGTGCTTCGGAGCCACCACCGCAAGCGTTTAACAGGAAAACAGTCATAACTACACTTGCCCGGAAAACGTACTTCATAACAACCCCATCTCATATCCAATTATCAATATCACCAGCAATAGCTATCGCCATTGGCAGGGCACAGCTTAACCATGGGGGGGTTATAAAACTTGATCTGGATCAATTTACACACAATTTAGTCAGGGTTATTAGCCAGACTGCGTAATCCATCACACTACAAAATTATTTCATACCTGGAAGGACCGAAAAGAGATAAGAAAGCCCTTGAACCGAGCCTACGCAGAAGTTCCTGGAATTTAGAGAACCAAGCCCTATTTTTATATTCTACCCAAAAGCGTCGGAAGTGATGCTGTCATACCAACCCGCCGCATAACGCGCTTCTAATTGACGAAATTCAGCATCAGCATCTTTTGGGCTAACTCCACCAGACCCCTGTACTTTGTAAATTCCCTTCTCCTTGCTGTAACGATAGACAGCCGCAACAGAGATACCATAGTCCGGTGAGACCAGGCTGTAACAGGTATTTACATATGAAGGATCGGGCATCGTGGTTCCGTGTATTGCGGTAACGATTGCAGCCGCACAGACTTTGCCCTGGCTATTTGCAGCAAATCCAGACTTAGGCATTTTGCCTGCAATCGATGCATCACCAATAATGTGCACGCCAGGATGAATACTGGACTCAAAGCTGCGTTGATCAACAGGACACCAGCCATCATTATTGGTGAGTCCTGCAGTATGTACGATCGGGGCGGCTTTTTGCGGTGGGATGAAATTAATCACATCTGCCTTGTGCGTGTCACCTGTTTCTGTGTGCAGGGTCCGGTTAGCAACATCGATGCGTTCAACGCGACCACCCGAATTACCACTGACCCATTCGATCATGCCGGGGTAAAGCTTTTCCCAGCCTTGCATAAATAGAGGCTGCTTGGAAAATTTTTCTTTGGCATCAAGGACTAATATTTTTGACTTCGGTTTGTTTTTCTTAAAATAGTTGGCAATTAAGCTCACACGCTCATAAGGTCCTGGCGGGCAACGAAAGGGGTTGCCTGGAGGAGCAATAACAAATACCCCACCATCTGGCATCGCTGTGAGTTGCTTTTGCAATAGTGTGGTCTGGGTACCGCCTTGCCATGCATGCGGAATCGTATTGGCATCGTCTGCTGTCATTCCTTCGATCCGATCCCACTTGAAGTCGATGCCGGGTGATAATACTAGTCGATCGTAGTTTAGTTCTTTACCCGTATCGAGTTTAATTTTCTTTGCACTGGCATCCACCTCCGTGACTTTGGCGCTAACCATATGCACTCCCCGCTTAGTCTGGGCAGCATAACCATGACTAATTGCATCAATTTTTCGTAAATCTCCAAGCACCGCATTGCTGAATGGACAGGTTACAAAACGCTTGCTCGGTTCAATCAGCGTTATATCAAGATTAGGATCGAACCTATTCAGATATTTCGCACAGGTTGAACCGCCAAAGCCGCCACCGACAACGATAACCCTGCCACTCGATGAAGCTGACTTTGTACATGCGGCAAGGGTTCCAAATCCGGCGATGATACTGCCGGTACCACCGATGAGTTTAATAAACTCTCTACGATTTACGTGACTCATAATCTGCTCCTGGTTAAAACTATTTCAGAACAATCTTAGGTCTATTTTATATTAGCGAAGTAGTCAGCGATGAGTTGTATTTCTTCATCACTATAACCCTTGGCATGCCGCCCCATTACGGTTGAAGAGCGGGTACCAGCACGAAACTCCTTCAATGAAGTTGTAATAAACTCAGCGGATTTTCCCTTGATACTGGGAATAGCGCCGGGGCTTTTACCATCGGTGCCATGACATGCCGCACAGGAATTACTTAACATCATGCCACGGCTTATTTCTACTGCCTGGGCCAGGTTAGTACTTGTCATTAGTAACATCATGAGTGGAAGAAAGAGACGATACATATATAACCTCCATGTGTAAGGCTATTAAATTCGAATTTAATACGAACTAGACAACCGCCCAGCCGTTCAATCTGCGTAATAAATATATAGCAGAATAGTCTAACGTTTCTAGTCTTAATACGCTGATCAGGATCATTAAATATGAAAATTATCTCTCAAAGATAGGCAGCACAATCCAATCGCCGGAATCAAATAGCTTGCCTACCCTCAATAAGGTCGACCTGGTCCTGTAGTGATTCCTGCAAGAAATTCATTAACGCTTTAACCCTTGCGGTATGACGCAGCACAGGATGAGTCAACAACCATAGTTCTAGTTTCATATCGTCTGCTGGCTCGATCACACGTACCAGCTTCTTTTCGCTGTCACCAAGAAAACACGGCAAGGGTGCGACACCTAGTCCTTCAGTGGCTGCATTGAGTACTGCTATCATGCTGTTGCTGGTCAATACAACCTTCGCCCGGAGTTGTCCTGTTTTCTTCCAGATGGCTTGCGGGAACCAGTCACTACTATCATCCGTCATAACCCAATCATAATCGGCAAGATCAGAGTGTTTGTTTTTATTGAGGTATGCTTTAGAGGCATACAAACCAAATTGAAAGCGACAAATTCGTCTGCCAATATCTGTATCCGGAGGCTTTGCCGTAACACGCACAGCAATGTCCGCTTCACGCCGTGACAATTGTAACTCGCTACTAGTCACAACCAGGTCAAGATCAATATCGGGATGTGCCTTACAGAATTTTACCAGGTGTGGTCCCAGCAATTTTAGTGTCACACCTTCCGGAGCGGTTACCCGTAAGCTACCTTGCAAACGAAGATCCTTACCGACAAGCTCTCTCGCCAGGCTATGCACTTCATCATCAATATGCTCAGCCGACCGCATCGCCGCTTCACCCGCCTCTGTGAGAACATAACCATGCGGCAATCTATCAAAGAAACGCACATCCAGGTTCTCTTCGATAGTATTAATACGTCGAAACACCGTGCTGTGATTAAGCTTTAACGATCTCGCTGCCCCCGATAAAGTCCCCGCACGGCCAATCGCTAATATAATTTTTAAGTCATTCCATTCCAAATTTATCACCGTTTAACTTTCAGCATACAAACATCAATTTCGGATACGCGAACTCGCTATTAGCCTGTGCGTTTATGCAATTCTTATTTTCAATAATAGCCAATTTATTTGCATATTTAAACTAGTTACTCTTGCTCATTATGACGAGAAACCTGACCACACGATGCACCCGGAGGTAACTTACGATGAGTATACTCGGACAAAAACCCTATATGATCGTGCTGATAGCAGGCATGATATTAATGACATTTCAGGCCTTTGCGACCCCTGACTATGCGCGAGAACAACGCTGGGCAGATGAAGTCATTCCAGGCCTCATTGTTGGTGAGCCCATCTACCTTACCCAGAGAAACCAGCATAAGTTCCTCGGTATCCTCGCGGAGAATAGTCATAATAGAATCGCGGTAGTTGTCGTACACGGTATGGGACTGCATCCCAACTGGGGAATGATAGGTACACTGCGGCAACGTTTATTTGATCATGGTTACACGACCTTATCAATACAAATGCCCATTCTGGAAGCAGATGCATCATACAAGGCCTACCCCCAACTGTTTCCTGAAGCAGTCGAACGCCTACAGCTCGCTGTTTATTATCTAAAGCAGAAAGGATATCAACGCGTTGCCATTGTTTCACACAGCAATGGCTCACGCATGAGCCGTGTATATATGGCAAGCAACCCCACCGATGTCGATGCCTGGGCAGCTCTCAGTTTAACCCAGGGTGACAGTTTTGCTGGTATCAACATACCGGTATTGGATCTTTATGGCGAGAATGATCTTCCCCACGTATTGTCGGCGACAATCAAACGGAAAAATTCATTCAAAAATAAATCGTCCCGGCAAAGAGTCATTACCGATGCCGATCATTTTTTCAATGGGCAGGAAGAATTAATGCTTAGATCAGTACAGGAATTTCTCAATGGCATTTAAGCAATAGTCACTACAACTAATCGCCATCGTCTTCGTAGAGCTCATCATAATACGAAGGGGGCAACATACCGGCCCTTACTATATATTTATACAAGCGTACCGTTTGTATCTTGGCTGATTTTTTAAACCATTTTCTTGAATTTATTTTAGCTCTCAGTTTTCCCTGACCTTTCCAGATAATTTTCCCGGTCGATATCTCATAGAGGGTTACGGTGGAGCTAACATAACGGGTAACTGAAGAGATGTCGTGCTTATGATTGATGCTCGCTTCAATTGCTTCATCCAGCGTCATTTGATCAGGCAGGTTATCACCACCCTGGCTATGCACATTAAATATAACCAGCACCTCTATTTTTTTCTGTTTTAAATCTTCAATAACTTTAATTTTATCCATCTTTGTGGCACTGGGATCGAACTTTGATGGCTCACCGTATTTATGGAATTCAACCAGGTTTGTCTTGCCATTATAGTGACGCCTGAATAAATCATACATACGGCGTTCAAATTGGAAACGAAAATCAGGAACAGTGTTGATTGCGGAAATAGCAAACGTATTGAACTTTCTCCCCTTGAACTCGGGGTTAAGCTCACCACGCATATCTACGCGTCTTGCTTCTGACGTCTGTGGTGCTAGCAGTGTAAAACTGACCAGAACGAAGGCCATCGTTGAAATAATAAATCGATTCATAATGACTCCAATAATATGTCTAATTAATAAGTTATTCTAGATAACAATCGCAAGTGCATAAAGCTCTTTTTTTACAATGAATCCTGAATTAATGAAGAATTCAACTCGCCCAGTTAAGTTTTTTATAATCAAACCCTGTTTCTAACGTTGGTTTAACAACTTCAAAATAGGGCGAAATATCAAAATCACGTGGGGTAAACAGACTATGATGGCGAATATGTAAGATTTCTTTTTCAGAATAGACACAACCCGCATCTGTCTTTACTAGCTCATGTTTAATTTCTGGCAGGATAGGATACCGTATGCCTTGAAATGCCTTTGCAATAAGGGTCGAGCATATCGCCCGAGTAGGATCACCGCTGCCAAACGCCAGCATACGACGACGCCAGCTAACCGGCACGGGTGGCGTGGGTAGCAAATAACGCATCAGGTCAATCACATTTTTCAGGTCGTATTCATTACCTAAACTCTCACACATAAATTGTACCAGGATTTTCTGATCTTCCCTGGTTAGATGTACGGGGCGACAAATACGAGTGTTGAATGTCGCATAGCTGGATAACGGTAGCGCGATAACCCCCTTAGTTAAATCTGCCTCAATAAGATCGAGCAGCTCTCCTTCAGGATTATCCTTTCCCAGGCTATCCCCGACATACATAGCCGCATGTGACCAGGTTGACTGGGTCAGATATTTTATAGCACCGCTAATACGCAAATTACCTTCAACCAACAGCACATCACCAGGTTGCATGCATCGCCTGAGTGTTTCTGTATTATTAATAGAAAAAGGTTGATATGAACGTAGAGGTTGTTCCAGAAATTTCGCCAACCAGCGTCCAGCAAATCCACTTATTTTATTCATATTGAGATTATCTCAGTCATATGCGTATTTAACAAATCAAGTCCAGTACTCGCCCAGGAGCATTCGTTCTAATGCTCACCCGTTCTTCACTCACACAGATATTATAACCAGGAATGGCTAGCATCAGAATCGATGAGACTTTTCTATTAAGCAAGGTGCTGTTACTCCATTTATATAGTATGATGGCATCAGTCTAATTTGCTGCGCCGATGAATTCAATAAAAGCTCCGGTTCAAAAAACACGAATCTGCTTAGATTAAGAGGAATCGCCATGAAAAAAATCAAACATGAAGCGGAATTAGTAAAATCGGCAATTATCGCTGGCGTTAAGTATGCCGAGAATAAAGGTGCCGCGATATTTGAACCGACAGATTCACAGAGCGAAAAGATTCTATACATATATCGGCTATTTGTTCATGACAATATCATCCAACCCTTGCCGGAAGATCAGGTCTCACAACAGGCCATGCGCCATAAACTCGCCATCTGGTTTTCAAAACAGCTTCCAAAAGGCCATCCGCTGCTGAAATAAATTATTCTCTAAGGCAGAAAAAAAGGGCGACAATTTCTAATTTATTTTATTCTCGGAACAAAATAAAACATTGTTCATGCCTATTGGCACACAGTTCATATCATTTATTTTTTCTTCTTTTTCAAATGTAATTTTTTATCATTAAATACATAGAATCACCATATCGAATAAATAAAGGCATGCTGTTCATAACATATTAGATATATAAACTGTGTTATTACAGTACGAAACAGTTAATACATTCTTTTTCCCGAATGGGTAAAAGGTAGGGCCAGAGAGCGATTTTCGATTTTGAAAAAATTCACTCTCTAGCCTATTGTTGCTAAATTACAATCCCGTTACATTCATCTCTTGTGGATACTCAACCGAGAATTTTAAAGGTATCGTGAACTTCTCACCAGCGTTTGGCTGGTAAAGCCATTCAAGATATTTAAATTCATTCATCTTGAATACGTCATCATTTTCCTTTAGCACAGGGGACATGAGTTTAACCTCAATCTTTTCATGATTAGATACAGGTAACTGATCCCAGACAACAATGTCTTCCATTGTCTTTTTGTTATTAGTTACCTCAATAAGATACTCATAAATAAAATTATTCGTCTTGCTAAATACACCCGCCTGTTTCTGATGGCGTTTAAGGAATTTGTGTTCGATCTTTATTCCTTCATCTATTCCGAGGTAGGTCCAGAATTCCTCGTTTGGCGCTACCAGATCCATATGGGCATTGGATACAAAATTGTTATCCAGAAAAATATTAGTTGGTCCGGAGAGGAAGGGGTAATCCGTTGTATTTTTAATCTGAGCCTTAAGATAAGCATAAGTTGAATGCTTGGGAACACATGAATAGCGAAATATCGCAGGGAAATCCTGCATCATAATCGTCACCTTGTGATCATCGCCGTCATTACTGATGCTGCTCTTACCTGCAATAACAAATACAACTGATGTGGCCATGGATTCCACTCTTGATGTTGGTCTTGCGATCATCGGTGCCGCCATAATCATTTCCTCTACGAGATCTGTTGCCTCAACAGACATCATTTGCGCCATACCTTCTTTACGTTTGGCTACTACTGATGTTTTATTATTCCGAGTGCGTTCAATATCTTCGTTTTGCACATACTTCTCCAGGTACCAGGGAGATAACTCAGGTTGTTGACCACTGATACTGGGTTGCGCGGTAGACAAAGAAATACTCACATCATCCCAGCTTTCACTGGTAGTTTGCCGAATCATCGCGTTGTAGATGACATTCATATTTTTGGTTTCACTGTTAACGCGCAAATCATAATACGGGCTCCAACCGGGACCATGCACAATATAGGACAAATCCAGGGTAATATCAGTCGTCTTGCTGACGTCGACAATTACTTCAACCCGGTTTCTTATTTTTTCTGAATTACCAAGACTTGCAAGGGTATTGTCTATTCTTTCTTGTTCATCCTCCAACTTACGTTGTTGCTGTTCGGCCTGGCGGATTTCATGATCCAGCTCCACCATTTTGCTACGGTAAAACTCCACCATCTTCACCCACTTATCAGGATCGAGTTGTCCGGTATTGGCTTCCCTCGTCTGCGCAGTTAATTTTGTGGCAATGGATTCGACAAATGCCTTTTCCTTCTCGGCCTGTTCAATCTTGTCTGAAATAGCCACCAGATCATCCGCTAATTCTTCTAGCTCCTTATCGAGGGCCTTTACTTTGTCGTCGGGAATATTCGAGAAATAAACTTCGCTGAATTTGACATCGCGTAACAGTGCCTCACCTGTGCCATTAACCTGGATACTATTTTGTTCAATTGAATCGGGCAAATTATCAAATATATATTTGCGCTCTCCCGCCTCTGCAGTGAAACCTGCGGTTCGTGTCACTAATGCGCGGTCTGTATAGACGGTTACCGCACTTACGTCTGAAGAAATGGTTATTGTATTCTTACTGTTCATGATTTCTTACCTTATATTATCAATGTTAAACCGCCGTAAATTTTCGGTTACGGTCAGCTAGCATTAAACGTGGGAAATCAGAGAACAGGTTAAAATCAGGGGTAAGATCTGCTATTTTCAAACTAACCCCCTCTGCTAACAAAAGTATTGGCGTGGATAGGGCTATTTAGCGACTTTCGTTCCTGGTAGCCTGTTAAAGCTATTCAAACCAGAAAAACGACTAAAAATGATTGATGATTTATCATAGGCTGATACCGCTTTACAGATACAAGAACTATCTGGACTGAACAAAGTCACCAATACGAAGAACCGTGCATCTAAAGTCAGTGCACAAACAAAAGGCCGGAAAGAATCATCATTCCCATCCTTATTTCACAATCACTTTATTTTGTAGCGCTATGGGCGTTGAGCATGGTAAAGAGAGACTGAGCGTGCTCGGCAGCCTCGTGACCAAGACTGGTAAGGTAGCCACCATCGACTAACGTAATAAACCCTTTATCAAACAGACTCTGCGCAGCTGATATTACCGTGGACTCTGCTGTTTTGTGAATCTTTATCCCTTCCTGACTAGTAGAAGGATCAAAAAGCATCAAAACTGCTAACTCGGCTATATTTTCTGGTGTATATGACATCCGTACTCCTTATTTTTTATGTATAAAAAATATCGCTCTTCAATACTTAATGTAAACTACGCCTTTTAAGGCTATTAATATATCAATTATAGTGAAAAAGTAAATGCTTGATATCTAATGTAAAGTTTATGTAAAACTGCATTAGCACCCCTAACATCCTGGCCTGTAATTTCTTAAGCTCTGTTTATATTAACACTTGATTAACAACGGAGCGTTATCATGAACATTAAACAACAATTTATCAGTTTATCCAAACTATTAGTTGTATTCTTATTATTCGGTTTCACCAACCAGGTCATGGCGAATAAATATCAAGTAACGGGCCCTTTCAGCCAAAGCAATCTATCGGTTTACTTAATCCATGGTGACGACCTTATAAAGGACCAAACCTATCTAATACTCGGTGAGGCGATGCAACAAAAAAAAGTGAAAGTGCATGAAACCAATAATGTAAATCAATTAAGTATAGAAAATACTAGCAAATCTGAACATATTTACATACAAGCTGGTGATATTGTTAAAGGTGGGAAACAAGATCGTGTATTTTCTACCGATATGGTACTTGAACCTAATTCTGGAAAAGTTTCCATTGCTTCTTTTTGTGTTGAACAAGGCCGATGGAATCAACGTGGAAAGGAGTCATCCAGACAATTTCACAGTTCCACCAAGAAATTATCATCAAAAGAATTACGCCTTGCCGCACGACTCAAAAACAATCAATCTGAAGTTTGGGCAGAAGTCGCAAAAGTGCAACAAAAACTGGGCGATAAAGTCGGGCAGGATGTTAAATCAAAAGACTCAGCAAGCAGTTTACAGTTAACGCTGGAAAATAAAAAATTGGCCGAAAAAGTTACAGGCTACAAAAACGCATTAATACCTTTACTTAAGGGTAAACAAAAGGTCATTGGTTATGCATTCGCAATTAACGGAAAACTAAACTCTGCAGATATCTACGCCAACCAATCACTACTAAAAAAACTCTGGCCAATGCTTATGGATGCTGCGGCAACTGAATCGGTGGGCGAATATAATCAAGGTATTAAATATATAAACCCCACGTCTGTAGCTGTTCTGAAATGGATGGAAAAAACAAAACATGAAAAGCAAAGTACCCGTGAGTTAAAGCCGGGTCTAAAACAAGATACCGTTGAAACTGAAACCGACGTTCGCTTTGAGACCTATAGCGGTACAGGAACTGAGAGAAAACTTTATCGACAGAATTACATTAAAAAGTAAATACTATTTAGATTATTGTGTTTGATATCAGAAGTGGAATGACACACCCGCGAGTATGCCGGTACCCGAAACATCGACACTTTCATTACTATCACTTTCTGTATCGGCACCGACGTATTTAAACTCGCCAAAGACGCCGATATCGGTACCGCGGTATTCAATTCCGGCCATTAATTGGTAGGCAATTCCAGATGTATTGCCACTAATTGTTGAGCCGCTAATGTCGGTTGAGGCGGCACCGATGCCAGCACCAATAAATGGCTGTAAACTTGAGTTAACACGAAAATAATTTTTTACATTCGCAAAGAGAATAGTGACATCAACGTCATGCTTATCGATACCCGCTGTGGTGAATTCTGCCGTGTAACCTAGAATCTCTCCACCAAAGGCAATGCCACTGTCAAACTGGTAATAGGCCTCGATGGCATAGAGACCAGACACACTCTCATCAAATTGACGAGCAGTACCAAGGATCGTCTGTGCATTGTCGGATAAGGTTAACGTACCTGTCTTTAGCATTAAACCAATGCCGCCTGGTGTCATTGTCTCATCTGACTGAGAAGTAGAGTCAGAACTTAAATCGAAACGAGGAGCAGGCTCACGTTCTTGAACTGATTTGGCTTGAGCTGGCTTGACCTGCACTGCCTGTTTTGGTGGCTTCACCGGCTTAGCAGGTTTCGCAGGGACTCGGGCCGCAAGAGAAGTCACCGTGCGCGGATTTTTTATTAGTTGCATTGTTGCCAGGTCGGAGCGGAAGGATCCGGGCAGCCCCGTGAGTTGTGACCTGGGCCCGTTCGAAGTCTGTACGACAGAAAGACGAAACAGGTAAACTTTTCCTGCTTGCGAGATAATCGAAACACTAGTGGGATGAGTTCCACCAACACCAATCTTTAGTTTACCTGGTGATAATTTCCAGACCGTGAACGAACCAGGTACAAGTCGACCAATCTCATAATTATTGATCCGGATCGCGGGGGAAACCCCGCCACTATCCCCTCTTTGCTGGTAGATATAAACAATGGCCTTGTTTTCAGGTGGCACTAGCTGGCGAGCATAGTTGCTCTCAGTCGTTGAGCCAAAAATTGGTAGCGCAGCGAGCACCACATGACTCATCAGCAGCAAAACTGCTAAAATTATAAACTTGACAGCCTTCACTCTTGTTCCCTCCTCAAGTGTTGGCGTGATACTGCGAAAGGCATTATAACCCTACATCTCCCACATAACATTAATAGTAGTCCACAAAGTAACTAAAAAGAGGATGCTGAATTCGGGAAATCATTAATGAAACATTAGCAGATGCTGAAGCCATCTCTGTTTCTAATCTTCCAGATTTTTCTATCTACCATCACCCGCAAACAGAGTTTGCGCATCCCGAGCGGCCTGATCTTTTGCTTTCCATTTATCCACATAAGAAAGCCATTTATCTGCTATATCGCTCTCTTGTTGCTTTGCCCACTGAAGACCCTCTTCATTAGCTTCCATCAGTTTTGTAGACCCTAGCCAGCCATCGATTTGTTCTTTTGACTCAGTTCTTCGCACGGGTTTAAAACTAAAACGCGCCTTCCATACCCCAAAGCGTGCTGCAACGATAGCATAGTAGGTCTTACCTACATCCAGTGTCGCTTTCATGAAATCGGCACTTTCGCCAATGACCATGAACATATGTTCGCCAGGATCCGCTTGATAGGCTGCACGGGTACCAGCGGATACGGTTGAAATATATTTCTTACCATCGTAGATGGTTGACTGGATTGCACCACCAAAGTTGGACGGACGCATGAAAACGACCATTGCTTTTCCCGGGTTTGGTTTCATTGCTTCTTTGGGGTTTGCTACCGGCCTAAGGTGGGCCGAAGTACAGGCCTGAAGACTAAAATAGATAATGAGCCATACACTCAACTTTATGAATTTTGACATTATGATCTCCTAATACTTTTTATATAAATCTAAAACACATAAAATTGAGTATAAAACATTATTGTACCTAAATAACAATATTATCTGCCAATCTCAAACAATAGAGCTTTGTCCTCATGAGTTTCCTTGCCTCATGATATACTCTGGCAATGGAAATATTAGGCATTTTTAATATCGGTTTTTCTATCATCAGCGCAGCAATACTGTTGACGGCATATGTCTTCTTCCTGAAAAATGTCAATAAAAGCTGGTTTGCCGTGGCCTCCTGCGCTGGCATATTAATATGTTTATCCCTGTTGCAACTGGGCCATCTCGATTACTACCTTCATGGCACTGACATATTGCATACTACATGGTATCGATTCTGGTTGTTTTTATCACCGACGATGTTTTTCTTTTTCAGTCGTGCGACCCTATTGCCTGAGGCACGGCTATCACCACTATTATTACTACATTTTTCTCCGTCGTTACTGAATTTCATCGTGCGGGTTGAAATTGGTGTGCCGCTGATTTTCTTAATTGGAATGGGTTATAGCATCTGGCTGGCAAATCTCATTTTTGGACTTCGCACACAACGTAAGCGTTTTAAAATCGAGATGTTTTTCTTTGCGCTATTTTCGGTGACAGCATTATTTGTTTTAATTATCGGTATAGCTGTACCCTATATTGATAATGCTTACTTCTACCTATTCTATACGCATAGCATTGGCGTCAGTTTTATTCTGATTGTCGCAGCTTTGATTGTCTTCCCTGACCTGCTTAGCGATCTGGCTGAAGTCGCCAAGATAAGTTATGCCGCCTCAACCTTAACCGAGGTAGACATCGAAGCCAGTCTTGAAAAACTTGAACAATTAATGAAGCAGGCCAAAATGTACCAAAATGAAAACCTGAATCTGTCAATGGTTGCTGAAGAAATGGCGCTAACCCCCCATCAATTATCCGAATTGGTTAACGTCCAGTTTGGCATGAATTTCTCACGCTACATCCGAGAGCAGCGCATCGAGGCCGCGAAGAAGTTGTTGACCACAGAGCTCGATTCGTCGGTGCTGGCCATCGGGCTTGAAACCGGCTTTAAATCCCAGTCTAATTTCTATGCCGCTTTTAAGGAAATTACCGGTTTATCCCCCGGCTCCTATCGCAAATCCCTCTCCAAATAGTACCGGATACCTGTTTGCACTCCATATTTATCATTCAGGAGCACTGTAACTCATTGTTTATAAATAGCTAATTTTTTTATCTATTCAGTCATTATCAACCGGGAAGTATCCCTACCTGCGGCTGGCTAATCTGCTTGTTATTGATTTCTACCACAACAGGCAGGTGAACTATGGCTACAAGCAGAACCGTTTTTGATGGCGTCCGGATTTACTCCTCACTATTACTATCATTCTACGACACCCTCATCATGAAAGTGCTGACCCCATACATATGGCGGTGTAAGGCAACAAACTACCTGAAGCTGTATCAAGCTTACATGACATCAAATCACGCCGATGTGGGCGTGGGAACAGGTTATTGTCTCGACCGTTGCGACTTTGCACCAGGTAAGGTGCGCATCGCCTTGATCGACCTCCAGCAAAATTGCCTGGACTATACCTCCAGACGACTCGCCCGTTTTCAACCAGAATGTTATCAACGCGATGCGCTTAAAGACATCCATATTGATGCAGACAGTTTTGACTCGATTGCCCTTGGCGGCATATTGCATTGCATACCGGGCGACCTCACTGACAAAGGTAAGGTATTTGATTCACTCAAGCCCATTATGAATCCCAACACCCGTGTATTCGGCTACACCATCCTGAATAAAGGTGTCACTAAAACACCACTCAGACGCATCGTGTTTTATATCCTGCAAAAACTCAAAGTAATTAACGGTATTCACGATTCAGCTCAACATTTATTAACTGAATTACAAAAACGTTTTCAACAGTGTGACGTCGAGGTGGTTGGCAGTGTTGCCATTTTTGTTGCAGAACGACCTCGCAATCTTTCAGTATAAAACCTTCAACTAACGACTAAGAAAGGACCAAATCATGATAAAGAAAACAATCAGTAGTGCATCGACCACCATGGTTATCAACGCAAGCAAAGAGAATGTCTGGAATAAAGTTGGATTTTATGAGCATGTACAAAAGAAACCATCATGGATGCTACGTTTCAGCCTGCCTACCCCACAGGAAGTAGACGGAAAACACGAGCAAGTCGGTGATACCTGTCGCTGCAAATACAGTGATGGTGGTTACCTGACAAAACGTATTACTAAGATATTGGATGGCAACCGCATCGAATTCGAAATTATTGAACAAAGCATTCGTTATCAGGACAGTATAAAGTTATTAGGTGGCTATATTGAGGTCGAAGAGCAAGGTGATCAGAAGAGCATTATAAATATGGTTACATATTACGATAACTGCATTAAGCCAAAACGTGTTGCCGGATACTTCATAAACAAGATTATCAAGACCATGCACAAATTTGTAATACAGGATATGCAAACACAATTATCACTAAATATTTGCAGTAAAAATGAGGCGTTTGCTCGTTGATACTTAACACAATATCCAGAAATCTAGCCGGAGGGAAATATCCCCTCCGGCAGCGTTAGCTAAAGATCAATATCTCTATTAAAGGATAGCGACTTATGATTATCACACCCCATGTTCAACGAATGATTCTGGCCACAGTTATTGCCCCGATCATTTTTCTTCCGCTTATCTGGATCCCGACTCTCAGCATTAATCTAATTAATGGTTTAACCGAGAGTAGTTATCATGGCCACTTTCGTTTTTTCGACCCTAGTTTATTCATCTCACTTTATAGCGTCCTTGTCGCATTTGTCGTGACCCTGAGTTACGGTTTGCCTGTTTACCTCATATTAAACCATTTCAAAAAAGCGACACTACCTCACCTGGCGTTAGCAGGCTTCTTAGCATCCATCCTGTTTAACCTGGCTTATATAGATTCACTAAGCTCGTTTAGCTTGTCAAATATAGGTTTATTCTTACTGAGTTCACTTCCCCTTTCATTGCTCGGTACCATTGTCGCTATTATTTTTTGGTTGATAGCGGTTCCACACAGCAGACGCACAAACCGAAATATTAAGATCTATTCTACCGTCATATTCAGTGTCACCTTTATTCTGGCCGCCACCGCATGGACCTTAGATGAATTCTTTAAGGAAGAGCTGCGTACCGCATCTATTGAAAATGCGTTACAAAATAATGCACCCATACCTGAATGGTGGAATAACGTAGATGCCGAAGGACGCTTTGCCACGATATTGGAAGCACGGTCACTGCATCCAGGCCGCTCGGACCAGGGCAAGAATACATCAAAGGTACAGAGTCAGAATCGAAAATTCTTTAAACTGGCCTACAACACACTGCAAAATATTGATTTAGACACGGATACAGTACTGGAACTGGTTTACCTGATGGACCTTCCTTATGTTGACTATCCTCATATGTTTGAGCTACAGAAGTATGCACTGACACGCCAACCCTATAGTCTTCAGATCCGCATTCAATTGCTGATGCATATGTTAACAACCTCAACTGCAAGTCAAGACTCACATGGATACGCAACATCGCTATCATACGACTTAATAACAGAGAGTGCGCCACGGTTGAGCGTACAAGTCCTTGGTCCACTCTGTCAGACTCTTGCTTCTGATTACAATGGTCGGGCTGTTAGCCATTTTGAGATACAGGTATTTAAGAGGTGCGTTTCTAATTTATCAAAAAAACCGATCACCCCTAATATTCAACAGCATCTTGATTTTGTTGAGGCGAAGCTAATTCTAATGAATACGAATTACCAAACATATTAAATTATATAGTTTCAATAGGCGGGTTGAGACTGTTCTATACGAGAATAATTAATTCGTACCAGAAAATCATTTTATTACATCAGGGTAGTATTTTTTCTGAATCAATCTTTCTCTGGACCCATTATTCTCTTATCCTATTTTATTCGGCTAATTTTCCCCTAACCCGAATGTAAAAAAGGCCTGCACATTTCTGTGCAGGCCTTTTGTGTCTTACTTGATATTACTTATTTTTTGCCGTAACGTTTTTCCATCATAGCAACATATTCATCGTGAGCTTTTTTCTGTGCTTCAAAATAAGCTTTACGTTGAGCTTCCATTTTTTTGTAGTAGTCCGCCTCAGCCTTCTGCTGTGCAGCAATCTGGTCTTGTGTTGGAGCAGGTGCATTATATGCTTGACCATAGTAAGGGTTATAACCGTTGTTGTAACCGTTGCTACCCCAACCATTACCGTTACCACGTGCATTGGCATTCATGTTGAAACCGAAGTTTCCGTCACCCATGAAATTACCGTTACCGTTGCTGTAACCATTGTTATAACCGTTATAGCCATTGTTGCCGTAGCCATTTCCATAGCCGTTACCATAGCCGTTACCATTACCGTTACCACGTGCACTGGTATTCATGTTGAAACCGAAGTTTCCATCACCCATGAAGTTGCCGTTACCGTTGTTGTAACCGTTACCGTTACCGTAATATGGTGTCCAGGCTAGTGCTGAAAAAGAAGCGGTGATAAGTAGTGCTGCAAAGATTGCTTTAAGTTTCATGATTAATACTCCTTAGTTACTTGTGAAATATGGCATCAGAAACATCGCAACTGATGCATAAAAAATTGCTTACGCATGAGAATATAATGATTTACTAATACAATGTCCACTAAGAATTTAAGCCTTTTATTTAGCAGTAAATTCATATGGTTACACCTATAATGATTCTAAATTGAAAGAAGCACTACTGAATATGAAAAAAAATGAAACCGGTAGCGGTTAATGACCTCACTATAATTAATGAGTCGTATTTTTTACCAATTCACGTTTTAATAACTGTCGACGTTGAGGCTGCATTATTATTCAACATAAAAAACTAGCTACACGTGTATAAAATACGTCCGGCCGACGCCAAATATTAAATTAGAAAACAGGAAACCACGCATACCCGGCACGTTCTGTTAACTAGTTGATATTGATCAATACTTTGTTAGGTAACTCGGATTCAGTCCCCAGTTTTCGAGTACAAGATCCTGTATATTCATCTTGCGTTTCGCCCCAGTTTTTCTTTCGGCAATCAAAACGAAAAGCAAAACAGATAGAATCTGCAATACGGAGAAATACAATGAGCAACGATAGTGAAAAACCCGCGGAACAAAAACGTTCATCGGTCAAGAAGAAGACTTCAACCAGCAAAACAGCCTCGACAGAACAAAACGACAATAGTACTCAGGCCATTTTGGCGCTCAAAGAGGGGCTTATTGAGCTGCATCATCAAAATGATGCACGCATGAGTGCCCAGGAGGATAAGCTGGCTGAGCTCTATCAGGATCTGGAAGGCGCTTTTAAAAAGATTCATCATGATACGGGCAAACGCGACACCCAAAGTAGTTCCACATTTGATCAGCTCTCCACCACTATCATCCGTTCCAGCGAAGAGATACGTAAAGAGTATGAGGAGATGGAAAAGCTACAGGAGAAACGTCTGGCAGCAGAAAGCCAGCAATACTCGCACAGCATTACACGAACAAAGATCATTGCCGTTCCAGCGATCGTGCTTGCTTTTGTGTCACTCATCTACATGTTTTATACCGTCAATGTGATGGAAAAAGCGATGACTCAGATGTCACAGGATATGAGTAGTATGCGTCAGGATATGAGCGTGTTAACCCATAACGTATCCACTATGTCAGCGAACATTGGTGGGATGCGTCATGATATGAACATTATGACTCACAACGTCGCACCCGCCATGAGTGGTATGCGCCGAATGATGCCGTGGTCACCCTGATAATAAAGGGCCCAGTTTAGTCTGCATCTATTACTCAGGCCCGTTTTTAATTTTCTTGACCTGTATCAATTAGAGATTGACAAGTACGGATTATAATTTGCGTGTGCAGAGCACAAAGTAAAGCTATTGCGTAGTCAGGTAAAGAGGTTATGGTAAATCGTAGTTCAGGTTGTTTTGGGCATTATGATTTTGATCGTATCGCAGGCCTTGCCAGGAGGCGTTTCATTGATGGTTACAGCACCATCAAGTTGCTAGAAGAAGCCCAATCAGAAACCGAACGAGAGGAAGTCGCTTTGGTTTGCATGCTTGATGTTGAGGATAAGTTAGTACTCGATGTTCAGGTGGACTGCCGCTACGCAGAAGATTGCAGGGTAACAAACTGTAGAGATAAACTTAGAAAACTTATCGAAGTTGAGTTAAGACATATATAGTATATATACCCTATTGTTTCCAATTACTTATCTTGCACGCGGGTCCCGATTTTGATGACATAACGTCATCTATATCTGGATGATTCTGCATTCTGGTTAATATTTCAGAAAATATTTCATCAGGTGTATTACTCGCCATAATTAGATCAACAAATCCATTTTCGTCAATACGATAACTCGCAAACTCACTTCCATATTCATAGTCAAATAATATATTTGCTACTGCATAGTCCGCCTTCGATTGCTTATCTTCCTCAGACCATGCGATATTAGAGAATGAAATTGCTACAAAGAATAAAAAAGATAGTGAAGTTACCCGATGCATTATGATTGCCTCATTAATATATTAAATATACCTACCGGAAATAGCTTGTTAGTTATGCATTAACTCTTCCATTAATATGACTGGCTGCTCTTCAACGTGTTTCCCATCATGATAGAACACCACTAATTCGAGTGGACCAGAGTTAATCGCTTTGTAAGCAATATTGTCCGGGCTAATGGTGTAACGGCCAACAACCCTTTCCGTCGGCCATTCTATATCCGTGTAAGCTAAATACACTAGCTGAGAACAAACTATTTTATCTGTTGTTTCGACGTCATAATTAAAATCATAATCTTTACCAATCTGGCGCAATGTTCGTATAACACGTTCAGCTGTTTCGACTTTTGTATTATCTGGATCTCTGACAATGGCGGCATCATCAATATTCATAAAATGTGCCAGAGTATTCATTTCAACACCACTACGAAGTGCTTCTACGACGCTACGTTCATTAGATATTTGTTCCCGGTATTTCTGCACAACAGGATGATCCCATATCCCCAGCTCTTTTAATTCTTTTTCTGATCCAATCCAAATTGCTGCATGCCCCCAATGTCCTGGAATCATTTTATCTGTTAGCCTGAAAGGCGTTTTTTCAAGTAGAATATCGCCAGCTTTCAGTTTATTGAAAAGATGACTATGACTGTCTTCATTTTCATAAAGCTTGCCTTTTCGTTCTTCGACCAATCCAACAATATTACCAAAGAATTTACTCGCTTCATTGAAGACTGAGCGATTGACCTCTGAAAAATTATCATTCACTTCTGCGTTTGCATGTATCTCCTGCTGGTCTTTAATATCATCTATAGTAGCATTATGTATGATCGGATAGGCTGGGCTTTGGCGAATAAGCGTACTTAAATAATATGCGCCATCATCAAGACTCAATTGAGAGAAATAGCCAGGAAACCTGTCTTCATAAAAAAGAATCTCTTTTTTAACTAACATTATATTCGAAGTATTTAATATTGTATTTGTAACGGCTCTGAGTTGTTCTTGTTGCCGACCATAACCACTATCACTCTGATTTAAAAACTGGCGAATACGATCATGTTCATTAAGAATGGATGCGGTGGTGAGATAGGTATCGTAGAGCATCAGCGTTGCTGACAAAGCGAGCATAAACCCTTTATAGCGAGTATATTGATCTAACGAGGCCAAACCTTTATCTGCTAATATTTCACCCGTTGCCTGTAACCAGCATTCATTTTTAGCGACAACGGCTACGACTTTGTCACTTAACTCCAGGCCACGAGTCATGCCTTTATTTAACTTATCGAGCATACGCGGAGGAATCGGAGTATCGCTATCAATGTTAGAACTGATCCAGTCCGTCAGTTTAAGTGCGCTTTCTCTCGCTGCTAATACTTCTTCGGTAAGTGTTTGGTATTCGCGTATTTCATCCGATAATCTCGCGTTTAATAAAGCAGTGTCTCCATTCGCATCTGCTAAGCGCTGCCAGCAAAATTGCATGTCATGGTCATGATTCTTGCGCGTTATAAGTCGATCTGTTGCGCAACTAGATGTCATAACAACCAGACTGAATAGGCAAAACAGGGAAATGTATCGTTGCAAACATGCTCTCATACCTATACTCAATATAGGTCAAAATAGTATAGATAAAATAGCAGTCAATTAGGTGATAGATCAGTCTGGCGTGTTTAGCTTGCTTTTGACGTCAGGCTGGTAAGGACAGAAGACAGGGCTCGGTCCATCAGAGGTACATCATCGATAATTTTAGCGGTACCAGTGCGTAGATCATCGGCGAGCTCATTCACCTTTTTATCGGCGATGACATCAAATTTCCAGTTAAGGAACGTATATTCGCCAAGTAAATCACTTTTCCAGGCTAGTTTCGCCCGCTTAGATTTACCTTTCTCGTTCTTAAACTCAACCCATTTACCCATTTCCAGGTGCCGCGCCAGCTCAAGGTATTCGTCATCAATGGCGTCGAACAGTGGATCATGCGATGGTTCCCAACTTTCCAGCACAATATTTTCCAGGACCACTTTATCTGCTGTGACAGGTTCAACCGCATCTAGCTCGATCTCTTCATCATCATTCGGGCTAATTTCGCTCGAACCGATTTCACTCGGCGTTGTTTCACTTGTAATGGAATCGCTTGTAACGAAATCGCTTATAGTAGAATTGTCGGCATCAGGTATGCCGCTGTTACTGTACTCTTCCCCACGGACGCTGGCCATATGCAATGGTTCAAGATAGGAGAAGACCGCATCGATTTCTGTCTGCGGGTAATCTATTTGTACTAATCCCTGACGCAAGGTCACGATCAAGTGTTGAATGATTTTACCCAACTTAGTCCGATCGACAGTCTTTTGCTTAGGCTCAATTGACCAGACAAGCACATCAATAAAACGAATCTGCGTTTTCCAAAGCGCGCCGTTCTCACCTTCCTGAAGGTAGGTGTGTAGCATCACATCTTTCCATGGTCCAAGAATAATATCGGCTACCACGGCAGGTAGCTCACGACCTAGCAAATGTTGCTCCAGTGTCTCACGTACCCAGGCTCTGGCCAGCGCCAGTTCCTCTCGCTCTTTTAGGCGTTTCTCAATATCGCTTAAGGCGTTGCTTTCCTGCTCATGATGACGGGCAAGAAATTCCGTAAATTCAGTATCCAGTAAGGTAAACAAATCAATATTATCGGCAAACTCATGCAAAATGACTTCACTGATGTCATGAATCTTCTTCAGGATTGGATTATCTTTGTCACTACTTTCATCAAGACCCAACGCTGACTGAGCAAGCTTGTTCAACAAGTCGCGCGCTGGGTGACCATTCATCGAAAAAAAATCTTTATCCAGCATCGCTACCTTGAGCATAGGAATTTGCAGGCGAGCAATACTCGCCTTTGCACTAGTCGGTAGCTGCGGATCATCAAGGATGTATTCAAAAATCAAACACACCACATCAATTAAATCATTATCTATCGGTTGTATTTCACGAGAGACCTTGCCATCAGCATCGCTCATTTGAAGTTGCTCACGAACATAAGTACCGACGGCCAGCGCACCACCTTCAGGTAAGGTGCCTGTTTCAATGCCACGTTGCAAATGAGTGAGTGAACTCAACATCTCGCTAGATGGAATGGACATGATCGGCCCACCGACTCCGCCACCACCCGGCGTCATTCCTGGTTGGTAATAACCGGCACCACTAACTCCACTGGCTCCACCAACTCCGCCCATTCTGCCACCAGCAATACCACCACCCTGTCCGCCGGACATGTCAGGCCGTTGGCTCAATAAACCCTGCAACGCTCCCCACATATCTGTATTGGGATCCAGCGGCAGGTTTGCACCCGGAGGTGTGCCGATCAGGCTGTTCTGTGAAACACCCTGTGTAAAATTCGTCTTAATAACGGGCAGAACATCAGCTTCAATAAATTTTTGGTTAATGGTTTGGTACAGGCCAGCCAGTCCATTAATACATTGCAGATCAAATAATTTTAACAAAATAATGCGTACTTCCAGCGGCAGGTCTATTTGCTCTGCTGCTGACGCGTAGGCCTTAACAAGTTTATCGGCACCAAATGGGATTTTGTCTTCTTCAATCTTATCGACATTGAACAGGAACGCCATGCGCTTATTGATCGCGCTGAGCTCTGGTGTATATAAGGCCTGTATTTTCTGAACCAGTCGCTCGGTTGCTATCGTGATCTCAAGATCATCTTCGCTGACCAGTTCCAGGTTGTCATAATCAATACTGGCTTCGGTTGTTGCCGCTTTCTTGCGCGTGCCAATTTCATCAATATAGTGATCAAACTCCTTAGCGAGTTGCTCAAAATATTCCGTTTCAAATGCATCCCGTTGTAGACGAACAATGCGCATTGAGTCCATGTAAAAATTTTTATCAGTACCTTCGCTAGCATTTTCAGCAATTTTAAATAAGGCATCATCAGCCGTATCAAACATCGCCTGCAGGATATTACGCATGTGCTCTGACGTGGTCTTTTTGAAGTCACCATTCAGGCGACGAGCCAGTACTTGCGATGAAGCAGAACCAGACGATTTCTGGTCGAGATAGGTAACGTTATCGGTGCCAGACATAACGGAGACTCCAAAAAGCGGGACGGATGACGTCCACATATGCCCATTATACTCCTATACAACCTGGAGCATTAAGAGAATGTCGTACAAGCCACAGCTGGACTAAACCACTTGTGAACTGGTTCACACTTTATACCAATTTAAGCACATTATTGTTGTGGTATAAGTATGGTGCTCGGCTGAGTGGCTTGCCCTCTTCCCGCCAAAGTTCGACTCCTTGGCAAGCCTTATTGCTTCTTTTTCGTCGCATCGATGAGCTGTTGCATACGCTGGTAATGGCTACCTTGCCAATAGATTTTGTGACAGTCAGGGCACTGCCAGAAGGTATCGTAATAGTCACGGGTGCGCGGTAACAAGTGTGACTCGATCGCCTCCTTATCAATAGACTTGATGATTCCATTACAGTGCATACACCGTGTAAAGGGCTGCAACGCATTGAACAGGTCGAAGCGCTTCAGGACTTCCAGAAGTTGTTGTTGCGGTTGTCGTGCACGCACAAAGTAACCGCGTGTAATTATTTTGCGCATAAGTAGCTGTCTATCGCAGGTCAGCAGAATACGTTCATCATCCACAGATAAGCTAGCGAGCGTGGCATCGTCATAATCATTACGGTAGCGGCTATTGAAACCAAGCATGCGCAAGTAGGCTGCAAGCCGGCCAAGGTGGGTGTCGAGTACAAAGCGAGTGGTTCGCTGTGGTGCAGGTCTTAAATGAACCAGCAGTGATATATCCAGAGCCTCGAACACCGGGTAGACACTGATCTGATCACCCTCTTGCACACTGTAGTTAAAGTCGACGGACTCACCGTTGACCAGGATTAAATCAACTTCCGTGTGAGGCACGCCCAGTGATTGGATAAGATCCTTGATTGAACCGGTTTGTTTAATATCGTGTGCAAACTGGACCTTGCGATACTCGGGTGGCAAGAAATCATTGAGTTCCTCGTAAAAACGAATCGCGATCTGGCCCGTCATGTAAATGTCGCTTCTAGTTGGTGGTGGTTTGTGATGTCATTACAAAACCGGGGTACAGAGTCATCATTCCAGATATTAGAAAAGTTCTACTCTGGTCCAATTTTCCTGGCCCCATTTTCTACGATTGATTAAGAATAGCGTAGCACGAACAAAAACGTCAGATCTCTTTCGACCTGAGATTGAGACACGTTTTTCGACTATACTTGGAATCCCAATTCCCCTATATCTGGATCATCATGAGCGAGAGCCCCACCCCAGAAGTATTGATTAACCAGTCCGTTGCCATCCTGATAGACGGCAACAATATCGAACGCAGTATCCACGAAGAGGCCAAAGACCCGAACACCATGATCAACTTTGATACCCTGATTCCGCGCCTGCTGGATAATCGGGGGTTGAACCGTCTGGTCTATTTCCGTGAAGGTAAACATATATCGGGGAAACTCAAGGAGCGACTGCACACCAATTACCACGGTTCGGTGCGCCCCTGCCACAAGAGTGCCGATATCCCGCTTACCATCAAGGCGACACAACTCTCAAGTAAGGTCGATACCATCATTATTATGTCCGGTGACTCTGACTTCATTGAACTCGTCAGCCACCTTAAAGGTGAAGGCGTGCGAGTCGAGATCGCCGCTGTAAAACGAACAACACACCATCTTCTAATCGAAGAAGCAGACCACTACCACGAAATCATTCCGGACGACTGGTTTACACTGGCTCCGAAAAAGAGCCGTTCAAAATAACTCAAGTGGGGCAGTAATATCAAAGGCCCAGGAAAAAGAAACCTAGAGAAAAGAAACCTGCAGCCCGATCATCCACCAATTTAAAACCGAATTCAGAACATAGTTATTCTTAGTAAATGTTCTTCTATACTATCAATATACGTAGCGAGTAAATCCGACGTGATGACAGTATCAACAAATCGTTTCACATGCGTGTGGCTAGCCATGCTGTGCTGCTGGGTTTATACGTCATCAATTTTAGCGGATAACTACACTGAAGCACGGCAAAAACTGGTGCAGGTGATCGAAGCCGATGTCCGCGAGACCAGTCAATATCTCAACAAGCAGGCACTGGATCCGCGTGTCTTGAAAGCGATGGGCAAAGTTTTGCGACATGAATTCGTTCCCACTGCTGAAAAAAGTTTTGCCTATTTCAACGTGCCGTTACCCATCGGCCACGGACAAACTATCTCGCAACCTTATGTTGTGGCAGTGATGACGGACCTACTGAAGCCAGCTTCAGATAGCAAGGTGTTAGAGATCGGTACAGGCTCTGGTTATCAGGCGGCTATCCTGGCTGAACTGGTTAAACAGGTTTATAGCATTGAAATCATTAAGCCACTAGGCGAGCAAGCTGCATATCGTTTGTCCCGCCTGGGTTATCGTAATGTGACAACAAAAATTGGCGATGGTTATTATGGCTGGGAAGCAAATGCTCCATTCGATGCCATCGTGGTCACTGCCGCTGCCAGTCATATTCCCCCACCACTGATTAAACAACTCAAGGTTGGTGGGCATATGGTGATACCGGTGGGAAGCCGTTTTTTGACCCAGCAGTTGTTACTGGTAACAAAAGAGGAGAAGAACAAGATTACTACCAGGCAGATCCTGCCGGTGCGTTTTGTGCCATTAACCGGTGAACATTAACCGGTGAACATAGAACCATAAACATTAAAATAGCTGAATAAAAAAGCATGTCACCACGCCCACCCTATTTTTCGGTAACCCTGCTTTCCGCTGCTTCGTTGGCATATGAAATTCTGCTCATGCGTCTGTTCTCCATTATTCAGTGGCACCATTTTGCCTATATGTTTATAGGTTTAGCGTTACTGGGTTATGGTATTAGTGGAACCGTTGTTGCCATACATCAACAACGTTTACTGCAACGTTTTAACCCTTTCTATATTAGTTGTGCAGCCTTGTTCGGTGTCTCTGCTGTTGCCTGCTTTGCTCTCGCACAACTTATTCCTTTTAACGCGGAAGCGATACTGTGGGATGGGCGGCAAGTCTTCTATTTGGCAGGTATTTTTTTGTTACTGGCGATCCCTTTTTTCTTTGCGGCTACGGGTATCTGTCTGGCCTTCATGCAATTTGGCACGCAGGTGTCGCGCGTTTATGCGGTAGATTTGTTGGGTGCCGGCATCGGCAGCCTGGGTGTGATTGTTCTGCTATTGTGGGTTTTTCCGCAGTGGGCGCTGGTTATTCTGGGGGTACTGGGTGTTGTAGCTGCGTTAGTGGCTAGCCTGGAATTAAATGTAAGCAGGCAACGGGCAACTGCGATCGGCTTAACGTTTGTCATGACGCTATTGTTGGTGAGTGGCGCCCCACTGCAGTTACAGCTCTCCCCGTATAAAAGCCTGCGGCAGCTACAGCGTATCAATGGTACGAGCATCATTGCTGAGCGTTCCAGCCCGCTGGGTTTGATCAGTGTGGTGGAAAGTCGTAACGTCCCATTACGTCATGCCCCGGGGCAGAGTCTGCATGCGACCCATGAGCCATTACCACAACTTGGTGTATTTACCGATGGCGATAACATGACTGTGTTGACGCGCTATCCTGAAGAACACAATAAACTCGCTTACCTTGATCAGACAAGTTCGGCCTTGCCCTATCATTTAAAGCCGATTAATGGTGCACTGATTCTCGGAGTGGGGGGTGGTGCTGAAGTATTGCAGGCCAAATTTCACCAGGTTCAGAAAATTGATGGCATTGAGTTAAACCGGCAGATGATTCAACTTGTAAAAGATGATTATGCGCAATTTACCGGTCACTTGTTTCAACAAACGGGGGTGAAGATTCATCATGGCGAGGTGCGGGACTTTCTGACACGCAATCCGGAACGTTATGACTTGATCCAGTTGGCGTTGGTGGATGCCTTTAATGCCTCGTCATCCGGATTGTATGCACTAAATGAAAGTTACCTGTATACCGTCGAGGCATTACAACTTTATCTAACACATCTTGAATCAGATGGTTATCTTGCCCTGACCCGCTGGATCAAACTGCCACCGCGCGACACACTAAAGTTGTTTGCAACAGCAGAGACGGCATTAAGACAAGCCGGTGTGAGTGATCCCAAACAACGTTTGGTGTTGATTCGAAGCTGGCAGACCAGCACCTTGCTGGTTAAAAATGGGAGATTTACACCTGAGGAACTTTTATCGGTGCAAAGATTTTGTGCAGAAAGAGGGTTTGACCTTGCCTATACACCAGGCTTAAAACCCGAGCAGGTAAACCAACACAACATTCTTAACAGCCCGATATTTTATCAGGCAGCAACCACTTTACTGAGTGAGAAACGCGATAAATTTATGAGGCAGTACAAGTTTAACCTGCAGCCCGCTACTGATGATCAGCCTTATTTTCATCAGTTTTTCAAATGGACAACGTTGACAGAGATCTTTCAGATGCGTAATAGAGGTGGCATGCCGTTGCTTGAGTGGGGGTATATCACCCTGTTAGCGACATTGGGGATTGCCAGCTTCTTTAGTGTGCTGCTTATCTTGTTACCTTTGTGGTATTACCAACGCAAACAAAGCAAGGCAAACACACCGGTAAGGCGACGTGATGTATTTTATTATTTTTTTGCTATTGGACTGGCCTTTTTATTTATTGAGATCGCCTTTATGCAAAAATTCATCCTGTTCCTGCATCACCCCATTTATGCCATTGCCGTTACCCTCACTGCTTTTTTGATATTTGCCGGTGTTGGCAGTTACTGGTCTGGATTACTTTTACAATCACTAACTGGATACAAAATTCTGTTGTATGCGATAGGCGGAATTATTTTACTCAGCCTGGTGTATCTACTGTTATTGGACTCACTGTTTGCAGTATTAGCGAGTTTACCGGTTGTACTCAAAATGCTAATAACCGCGTTACTTGTCGCGCCACTCGCTATATGCATGGGTATGCCTTTCCCATTGGCGCTGGCTAACCTGGTTCGTCACGCAAACCACTATATCCCCTGGGCATGGGGCATTAACGGATGCGCTTCCGTGATCAGTGCCGTGTTAGCGACCATGCTGGCCATCCATTTCGGTTTCAGCACGGTTATTTTGCTCGCCGTAATTTTATATGGTTCGGTACTGTTGACGTACCCTCGTTCTGTCTATGCAACAAACAGATAGAACAGGGGAAAATGAAAATATACTGATCCCACCAACATCAGAGATACTTACCGGTTATCAGACCATTTTTATTCGCCCACAATATCAAACAACAACTCCGTCATTAGCTTACCCTCAAACCACGCATCCACAAATACGGATGCACCCGTTTGTCTAACTGTAAAACCAGGTGCTGCCCTGGGTTTGCTACCCATAAAATAAAGCTTATCAACGGGGTAATGAACATTCAGTTGAACATGAAGTGGATAATAACCATCCAGAAACTTACGTTCAAAAGGCCCATTACGCAAAGCAAAGAGCCTCTCACCATCCTTGTATAAAATGCGTGCCTGCAGACTCACGCAAAGACTTGCACCCTGACTAACCTCCTCAAGTTGTACAGACTGCCCTTCCACCCAGGCTTTCTTTATGTTCTCGGTCGAGTTTATTTTCAGGTTACGCATTTTGTGGTATCGGTATACCACTTCTACAGCTGTTATGGGATCAAGGTCTTCATGGCATTGATAGATATTAACCCAGCCTGTTTCCACGCTGGCATTTAAAATGGTAATTTCATTCACCATAGTGGGAACACGTTTGCGCTGTAATTTCGGTAAAAAACGTAACTCGCCTTCACTGATGTTATCAATATAAGGAAGTGCCTGATCATCACTCTCAAACCAATTTTCCAATGCCTCACGCGAGGGCTCTGCACCAGCCCACACAGGAACAATAAATGCTAATAATATTCCAAATAAAAGTATCCGCATGGCACTAATCGATTTCCTGCCGCAGTAGAAATTGTTCAATGATTTTCATACGCCGTTGCTGATTGGAAGGATTCGGATCCATAAATGGATGTGCAAAATCATCGTCGCGAATTACGCTGGCATTTCGCTTCGCAGCCTGGGTTAATAGTGCTTTTGACATGGATGGTGTGACGACTGTATCTCGCTTCCCCGAGATAAGCATGAAATCTGAACAGTCATCAGGCAAGTGGCTCACTGGATCATAAATTTCTGGACAACCATAAGCTGACAAGTGGCTTGGTGAAGAATCTATGACGACCCTGTCCAGTTCAAAATTGACATCAAAGCCATCTAACAAAACAATACCGCCAAAGGAAAAGGCATAGACCAGCCGCCGCTTATAGGGCTTTGCGTTGAGGGCCGTCAATATTTCCCGTGTATCACTCACCATGGCTTTAAGTCGTCGCTTTCCCTGCGACCGACCATAACCACGATAATCATACATGTAGACATCATAACCGGATTTTGCATAACGAACGAACTCGCCAATAAGCTGATCAGCCAGGATGGCATTGCCCTGAAGAACGAACAGGTATCCCTTGTTTTTTTCTGTTCGGCTTGCAAGTCGATAACCACGTAATACCCGCTCGTCCTTGCTCGTAAAGGAAATATCCTCTACCCCTTCCAGCCCAGCTAAGCGCGACGCATTGGCTCTGCCAGCCATGCTACTCCATAGCCAGAAAAGAAATGGTTCTTTTATTCCACAAACGCTCGTTTCCAGTTCCATTTGCTTATCTGACTCATCGGCAAGGCTTGTACCTGGCAAGGCCAATAACAGGAAGATAACTAATAAAATACGCCCACACATATTAGTAAGTATAGGTAATAGATCTTATTGAGTGTCTATACAGAATGGCAGATCAATAAGGGAACAATGGCTATCAGTGCTGATAGGTACCCATTAATTGCGCTTCAGTAATCACATGTCCAGCCATGACCTGTTCCACTTTCGCCTTGGTCGGGATGTTTAAATCAGTGAGTACCGTATCAAGCGCATACAGTTTGAAAAAATAGCGGTGCCGTCCGATAGGTGGGCATGGTCCACCGTAACCACTACGTTTCCAATCATTGGTCCCTTCCATTGTCCCTGCGGGTAAACCAGTGGATATCACGGCCTCTGGCAAGCCCGTACTATTGGCGGACAAGTTGTACAAGACCCAATGGACCCACGTCATTTTGGGTGCTGCCGGATCAGGCGCATCCGGGTCATCAACAATAAGTACCAGACTTTTTGCCTCAGCTGGCACCGCATCCCACACTAATGGTGGTGAGACATCTTTACCATCACAAGTATAACCCCTGGGGATTTCACCATTCGCCTCGAAAGCCGGGGAAGTGATTGTCATAGTCATAACGCCTCCCTTATCTTAATGATTAAGGACTTTTGACTCGACACGCCGATAGCGCCTCACGCCAATTATCCAGCATGACAGCATGGGCAACCGCATCATCAATACCGTGCAGTAAGTACTCTTTTTCAGCGGTAAGCCGGAACGTCTCCCATCCCTCATTGATTGCACATTCAATCTTAATCTCCCACTGCCCTTCCTGTGGCTCAACCTCAAACAAATACGCTTCAAGTTGTAGCTCATCAAGCAATGCGGTAACTGTCTCACGCATTTGTGCAAGCTCATTGACTGATAGTCTCATGATTAACCCCTATTTTAGTTAATCGATCATTTAAGTATAGCAATGGAGGAAACATACTGACCTGGTTTTTCCCCAGTGACCCTCTAAGTCCGGCCATTTGGTTCATCTCCAGTTAATCTGTGCAGGGTTAAAATCTCCTCAAAATACGAACCATAAGTGAGATATATCATGAGATTCTATAAATACATCCTGATCCTGACAGCAGCCCTATTACTATCGGCCTGTGGCGGCGGAAGTGCTGATTCATATGACTATTATTATGAGGACACATATATTGACTGGTCGGGTAGCGTTAACGGCACCTTCGTGGTTGATGCCACCGATGATGTATTCGAATTCGAAATAACGACAGGTTATCTGCATTTTGGCAACACGACTTACACCAATGCCTGGGTCGATTTTTATGGTGATTTTTATGTCGACGGTGAAATTATTGGTGCAGTGTATTATGTAGAGTCGATTGATCATGAAATCATTACCGCGCTGATTTCAAACAATGGCTACTATATTGATATCTATGGTCCTGAATCGAACCTTGCCTGGGAAGAAACATTCATCTCACCGATCTATGCATTGAAGGGTGTAACACCACAAGATAAACTGTTTGAAGAATCTATTTACGCACAAACCGCACAACAGACCGATGCTAAACCTTCTGCTCAGGGTACGCCGCCTGAAATGAAAATGAATGCAACAACAGAAGACCTGCCCGCGAACAATGAAAGTACATTGGGAAAATAAAAGATAGGGTAGTTTCTATTCAAGCATAAAGGGGTAGGTTCACGCCTACCCCTTTTGTCTAAACCCAGGACGTCAACTCTAATTCTATTTTTCTTGGTCCGATTTTACCTGGCCCAGTTTTTCTAATTAAATTTTATTTTTTGTAATAGCTCTGTTTGCGTAAATTAATCAGTGAGCGTGTATATCCATTAACAACAGCGTAGGGAAATTTATCCCTGGTTTTCTCGAACATTTCGGGTAGGTGGTTATACGAGAGATAGGGATATTTATGATGAACTTCATGGTAATTAATATTCGACCACAACCATTCTAGCAAAGGTGTTGTTTCGACCACCCAGCCACTGGTTTCTTCCTGTAAGGTGTGATTATTTTCCAGTTTTGTAGACTTTTCTTTTTCACTTTTCCGGATGACTGCAGGTAATCCATAATGATCAGACATGGCTCTATAATTATAGACGAGAGGCAAAACAATCAGCAAAGGAATGACCGTGTAGTTTAATTCAATACCCATTAACGGTAGCCAATAAAAGTAACTAAAACCAGCAAAACAGATAGCCATCATGTCTGCCATCGCACGAAAACATTTCTTTATGTTCAACAGGTCAAGTATGTTAGCCAGCAGAATATTATATTGTGCCAATAACCCAAAAAAAGGGCCCACCAATAATGCAGCCAGGTACGGCCTGTTGTGTATAACCTCTTCCGGATCAATGCCAGGTTGATGTGCAAAACTGTGATGCCTTAAATGAAACTGACGATTAGCATAAAACGGTAACAAGGCATGCGCAGACAGCACACTGCTTAGCAAATCATTCACCACTCTGTTCCTAAAAAGCACCTTGTGCACACCATCATGAGCCAGTATTCCCATGCCTGTAATTAATATGGCATTCACCAATGCTATCAGCCCAATAACAGACCACTTCAGAACCGACCACATGACCACCGTTTTATCTGCGGGGATGAGTGTTTCGATCCTAATAGCGATCATATTAGATAGTTGAAATCCAATTATAATCAGGACGGGAAACAATACCGACTTAAACAGGTTCATGGCCTGAGGAATATCCTGAGTGCTGGGGTCTGGGATGTTATGTTGTGTCATGTCGTATAGATACTGAATTACCGCTACTGACGCAATATCAATTAAATAACCAATATGGAGTCTACTCTTTTAATTTATAGTATAGTTTAATGGCTGAAAAGAAGGTGAGGCTGCAACAACAGCGAGCCGGGGTTTGACACTATCTTGTTCACATCATTACCGAAGGTTTAACCACGTCGAGGCATACAAATGACCATTACAAAACTATTTTGGCAGCGTTACCGAATTATCGGCCTGATTATCGGCACCATCACTTTATCAGCTTGCGCCGGTATCAAGGATCCAGTGCAGGTCTACGAAGGGGCCAAAAGACCTGATAGTGAAATCGTCAAACTGCTGATGCCCTATGAGTTAAAGGTAGAGCGGCTTGATGGCAAAAGCCTGGATACACCTTATGTCCCCGGAGGACAATATCAGCTGCATTTGCTACCTGGAGACCACCAAATTATGGTCTTTTACGAAGAGTACTGGGGAGATGCCACCTCGGGTGCGATAGAGATCTCTGATATTTTTACCTTCAAGCTCACTACCACGGCAGGCAGCCGCTATATATTTAAACATACTGGTCCTACGGATCTATTGTATGCCGATAGCGGGCCGTCAGCCAACGAAATTAAAATTTGGATCAAACAGCAGGAAACGGGTCAAGACACTCAAGCCGTTGACAGAATCGAAGGTGGCATACTTGCCAACATGACCCGACCGTCGGCCGGCGATATAAAGGAAGGTGTGGTAGAAACAACGGTTAAGCCACCCGCCACGACAGACATCACAAGTACTTCCCCCACAGTTGTGGAACCGGTGTTAGCAAAGGATGATACCACCTCCACAGTTCTAGCCGCCGAGCAGATAATTTCTCAACAGGATGCCCTGGAACGCTTGAAGTTCTGGTGGAAGATGGCTGATGACAAACAGCGCAAGGCGTTTCAGGCCTGGACATGGACCGACAAGGCCAACTCAGAATAATTTTTTGATTTATAGCGGCGGCTATATCATAGCTTAAGTTTTTTTAGATCAAGTTTCTTTCCGGGACAGGCTGTTCGCTCTTTTGTACCAGACGCATCATCGTGTTTGACATGTTTATGTCCAAATATGTTTTTACTTTTGATACTATGCGTACGTTGAAGTCGTGCTATCAATTTCTTTAACGCCCCCTTCTGCGCCTTTGTAGGTGGAGTTTTTTCCAGATTACCGACCAGACAAATACCAATCCCAAAGACATTGTGGTCCCAGGCGTTGACAGATACATGGGTGCCTGATATTTGCTGTTCCCAGCGAAAGGTCCCCTGCACTTCACCGTCCTTCATACCGTTACCGTTGCCAATCACAAAATGATAAGCGACACCACCATAGCCCTGTTTAGTGTGAAACTTATGAAAAGCCCTCACTGAACCAGCAGCGGTGGCTGAATGATGGATCACGATGTACTTCCAGCCCTTATAGGCTTCAGATTTTTTATAGTACCAATCATCATAGTCGGACCACGAATACTCCATGGGCACGGCGTGTTCGAGATCAGCGTTCTGAGCATAGGAAGGCGTGCAAATAATGAGTAAGACGTACAGAAATAGGTTTCGTGTTTTCATCTTTCTATATTACTTTGCGTGACTGCAAAGTGAGTAAACAGCATGTAATTTCTTGCCAAATTTATTTACACAAAGTTTACATTCTCACCGTGCCAATATTAGCAAGATAAAGAGTCGGTCAAACTAAAATTGGCCCTCGGGAACAAGCATCCCGATAAGAACCAGAGACCAGAGCAAAGTGCCTAAAACAATCCATGCAATGTTTGCAGGTGTAATGGCTGAATTCGTTTCTCCATCAGGGTCATCACAGGCTAAATTGATTGCGAATTGAGCCTTGTATAATGCAAAGCCCGCTCCGACAATCATGAAAAATCCCAGATAGTCAGTTAAGGGTACACCGACTCCTTTCATCGATAAGCGATCAGCAATATTTGCAGCCACTGAACAGACCACATACAAGGTTGCCAGGCCAGCATGAGACCAACTAAACTCCAGTGATTTACTTTGAATTGTTTCGTCAACTTTACGGAATAATGAGTGGGCAAAAAATATCGAAAATATACCCCGCATCACTGGCCACATCGAATCATTATGCCTTAATTTATAATAACTCCAGTTTTTGTAAAACCAGTAAACACTATAAATCCCCAAAGTAATAACATAAAGTATCAGAAACTTTCGGATAGCTACGCTATAGAATTCAGGTTCATTATTATCTGTTTTTGTTGTCTGGTCAGCCAGTTCCGATTTTGGTGTGTCGTATATATTGTGCTCCATTTTGCCCCCCCTTTTTTTGTTTAAGACAGCTCTCCCCACACAAAACGTGCTAGCCCTATTATTCAAGTAAACTCAGTAAGATTAAAGTATGCATCTGAGCATAATAGAAAATAAACAATTGCTCTCACGATCATTGCTTCTCGCCTTTGATCTCCTGCGCCACCCTGTCTATATTCCTTGCAGGAATATTAGATAACTATTATTCACTAACTATCAATAGGCCTTAGTGCCATAATCGCATTCCTGTTGGGAAACGACCTCATTGGATGTATCGAACCCAGATTAGCAAATCAGGGCAACGACAGTGCGCCCAACGACGACATAGAACCCTTCGTGACAGGCATGTCATATCGGTTCAACCGAAAACTACAAATTTACCAATCATTAGCCTGGTTCACGTATTCGTGGCCAATCCTAACTAGAGGCATGAAATGCTTAAACTTTTTACTACCCAGTGCAACCTGCTTTTAATTCGTCTCATGCCTTTTCTACGCTGGTGGCCGCAGGTCAACCGCAATACATTACGTGCAGATGCGCTTGCCGGACTAACCGGGGCTGTCATTGTATTGCCTCAAGGAGTGGCCTTTGCCACGATTGCTGGCCTGCCACCCGAGTACGGTTTATATACTGCGATGGTGACACCGGTGATCGCCGCTCTGTTTGGTTCCTCTTACCATTTGATCTCGGGTCCCACTACAGCCATCTCGATCGTCGTGTTTGCCGCCATCAGCCAGCATGTCGAACCCGGTACCAGTGAGTTTATTTCGCTAACCCTAACGCTAACCTTTCTTGCCGGTGTTTATCAACTTGCTTTTGGACTAGCGCGTTTAGGCGCACTCGTTAATTTTGTTTCGCATACCGTTGTCATTGGCTTTACCGCTGGTGCTGCCATTCTCATCGCCACCAGCCAGATGCAGCATGTATTAGGTATCGCCATTCCTAAGGGTGAGTCATTTATACAAGTCTGGATAGATGTATTTAATATGTCGGGGGATATAAATGGTTATGTGCTATTGGTTGCCGTCGCCACGCTGATGACAGCCGTACTAACAAAACGATTTCTGCCCCGCCTGCCCAATCTATTAATAGGTATGGTCGCAGGTAGCCTGGTCGCATTACTGCTAAAAGACAGCACTCAGGCCATTGCGTTGGTCGGTAAAATCCCTGCACAGTTACCGCCCTTATCGTCACCCGATTTTTCTCTAACCACTATCAAAATGTTAGCACCACAGGCTTTTGCTATCGCGTTATTAGGTTTGATTGAAGCCGTCTCAATAAGTCGAGCGGTTGCCACCAGGTCACATCAGCGTATCAATGCCAACCAGGAATTTACCGGGCAAGGCTTGTCTAATATTGTTGGTAGCTTCTTCTCTAGCTATGCCGGCTCTGGTTCCTTTACCCGTTCCGGAATTAATTATAGCGCAGGCGCACAAACCCCCATGTCCGCTATTTTTGCCGCGTTCTTTTTACTGCTGATTATATTGTTAATCGCGCCGTTAACCGCTTACCTGCCGATTGCGGCAATGGGTGGTATTATTTTTATCGTTGCCTATAACCTGGTTGATTTCCATCATATTAAACAGATCACACGATACAGTCGCTCCGAAACTGCAATTCTAGCAACAACGTTCCTGTCTACACTTTTTCTTGAACTCGAATTTGCAATTTATCTCGGCGTACTACTATCCCTTGTGTTTTTCCTGGCACGTACTTCTTCACCGGAAATCCCTACCTTGACCCTGGATACCGATAAAGCAACCGGCAAACGTAAACTCATGACAACCAGTAAAAAGCCACTGACCGAGTGCCCACAAATAAAAATAATCCGTATAGACATGTCCATTTATTTTGGTTCAATCAGTCACATTCAAAATAAAATCCAGCAAATCGTCGAAAATGAAGGAATTAAACATATTCTTATTGTCGCTTCACGAATCAACTTTATCGATCTAAGTGGCGCAGAAATGCTGGTTAATGAAAATAACCGTTTAAAAAAATCGGGGGGCGGGATTTATTTTACTGGCCTGAAAGCCTCAGTCTACGAATTTACAGCCAAAGCCTGTTTTATTAAAAAAATTGGTGGCGATCAATTCTTCGACCATAAGCAAAAAGCCATTGCTTCAATATATAAGAAGCTCGAGCAGGATCGTTGTGTAGCGTGTACCGCCAATATATTTGAAGAATGTCAAAAATAAATTTTAATCTTCAAATGCGGGGCGAGATCAACGTTTTATTTTTCCTCTTTGAACTCGAACGTTTGATGCTGGACGTCGGTTTTTTGTCGTCATTATGAACCTCGCCGTTTTCATCTACCCAGCGATAGGTTTGTGCCTGGGATAATGTACCTATTAATGACAAGATCAAAAATGATTCCTGCATGGCGCAATACATAACGGCCTATTATTGAGCTTACCCTGAGGGATTTGTATAGTGACGATTTATCAAATCATTCCTTCTCCGACCATTCACGAAGTTTACGTTTCAGTTTTTTCTCGACTTTTTCGCAAACATCGTCCCAGTCCTCTTTATTCACTGCACCATTATTGTCACCCTCTTCCTTCTCGGCCCAGTTTTTTAACTTGCGCATGACTTTTGATTCAACTTTATCGCCTATCTCATCCCATTCCTTGTCACGCTGTTTTCGTTCCTTTGATTTACATTTAGCGTGGCAGCCACCACCCCAGACAAAAATGACACCCAGCAGAAATCCAAAATCGTACCAGCCACCAATATTATTATTTTCATAGATCATGACCGAGTCATTAAACACGTGAATGATGAGCGTAATAATCGAGATAGCACCATGCCATAACCCGTACCAGAAACCCGCCGGGCCTTCTCCGCCAGCTGCGGTGAACTGTTCACTCCCCGCGGTGCAGGACATCAACAGAAGCAAAAACGGGATGAATAAAACCAGCTTGAACGATAGATGATGCTGTGACTTCATAGTCAACTCCCTCTAACAAATGAGGTACAAATATATCATGGGAAAGAAAACAGAGCTTGTCTCCCTCTACCCGATTGTTTTCAATCCGATTTTTTACCCCATATTTTGACTTTTCTCTGTTGCAATCATACGTTTCAGGACATATTAATACCCTGATGCGTTGTAATAATCCCTTAATATCCCTGTATCTTTCCATAATGGGTCTGCTGATTTTCCCTGATCTGGTTCTGGCCCAGTTCGATGATGATGCAGAGGCGTTGATGGACACCTATGTGCGTATCACGCCTAAGCTTGAAAATAATGTATATGGTATCCCTGTCTATATCGAATCCAATGGTGAAAATAATACGATGCTGGGTGAGATCTATGGCTTGATCCAGCACCCATATGAGGATGTGCGCCAGGCACTGGGGACCCCCGATAACTGGTGTGAGATTGCACCGCAACATTTCAATATCAAAGCCTGCACCTACCAGCATCTTGATGGGTACTGTGAACTTACCTTCTATACAGGCCGAAAATACTATGAAGCACCGGATGATGTTTACCAGGTCCCCTATCAATTCTCGCGATCGGATAACGGGAATGGTTATTTCCATGCCAGTTTAACCGCAACCAAAGGTCCCATGGGTACCAAAGATTACCGCATAGAGGTCGAAGCTATTTCACTGAAGGATTCAAGGACGTTTATCCACTTCAGCTATTCCTATAAATACAATGCATTAACCAGGATGGGGATGACTGCCTACCTGGCCACATTGGGCAGTAATAAAGTGGGTTTCAGTGCCACCAGTGAAGATGAACAGGGCAAACCAATTTATGTCGATGGACTCCGCGGTATTATTGAACGCAATGCCGTGCGTTATTATCTGGCCATCCAGAGTTATCTGGATACAAAAAATATGCCCGCCGAAAAACAGTTTAACGCACGTATCAATCACTGGTTTGATCTAACAGAAAATCACCATTTGCAACTTTATGAAATGGACAAGGAAGACTACCTGAAATACAAACAACTTGAACATCAAGACCAGCTAAAGCTACAACAGGACGTAAATAACAGGAATGGGGATAAAAGCAAGTGTGACCCGCCCCAATCAGCTAACGATCAGGCAGAATAGAACAAGCAGACTCAATTGATAAACTAATGAGTCTGACCCCCATTTTCTTTTCGCTATTGCAGCGTTTTTACAAACCTTAGGAAATAATTTGATTTGAGCATGTATAATTCAGACTGTAATCTGAAACCGGCTTGTTCAATTTCCTTGATAACTGTTTCTTTATTAGTCCTGACATGAGACATAACCCAGGAAGAGCTAATCCCGTATTGCTTTCTAAAATCAATTAAAACTAGCTCCCCACCCGGACGAAGAGCACGACGAATTGATGTCAACATAGTTTGTGGATATTCAAAGTGATGATAGGTATCACAAACAAAAACCATGTCGACAGAATTAGCTGCTAAAAGCGTATCCTTTTGATTACTGAGTACGCCATGGATGTTTTTTAGATTCTGTTCTGATGCACGGCGATTAATATTAAGAATGAAATCATCTGTCACATCCACCGCAAAGACATTGCCTGTGCTTCCGACCTCTTGTGCAAACAGCAGGCTATAAAACCCTGTTCCTGCACCGATATCTGCGATATTCATACCCGGTTTCAGATTCAATACCTTTACGACATCATGCCGTTTGTCATAAACCTCACGCCCGCTTCGCTCAAATATCCCGACCCAATCCTGAAATTTAGCATCCTGATAATGCCGATTAATATCGGGATTAGCGTTTTGTTCTGCAACATTAGCAATTGCTAACCCACATAACACCAGCAACATAATAGGTAGAAAATATTTCATACTAATGACCTTGGAATGGGTGCTTAGATTGTAGATCAATTCTAGTCGATTTCTTGCTCATATGGAGTCATATGTATGAATGATTTATGAATCCTTTAATCTTTCCTACCAACTCACGTAGTTATGCTTTAGTTTTTTGACCAGCGCCTGCAGCGCAAGATCTGAAAATGCTGCTTTATCACCTGTTTCATCCTTTCCTTAATCTGCTTATATCTAACATGACCTGTCTTTTATTACGCCAAATACTACAAGTGAACCATAAACTGAATTGGACAGTCTGTTATTAAATCAGCATAGATTAATTAGACCTTGCTTATTAGTATCTGATGGCTGGCGTTTCTATCGTTAAGCTATTACCGCGTGCATTCAAATATAATTCAAGATTAATAAATTCGGGGGAACCCCTATCGAAGGGTTCAGCGCGAAAGGATGTAAAACACTCCGTAAAACGACCATGCAGACTTGTGACTTTACCACTACCCAATCGATATGCCGGGTAACCGTTACTCTGCCCCTGGCTCAAAACCTGACCACGTAACTTTTTTCCCGCATATTGATCATGACAGCTGGCACATGACATATTAATCTGCCCAAAACGGGTATTATATAAATGTTTCCCTTTTTCATAGAACGGTTTGAGTTTACCTGTAACGTCTACATTCACTTTCTCGTCACGTGCTAAATATCTCACATAGGTCTCCAACTCAACCAGATCTACACAATCATAAACAAAGGGCACGTTATCCAGGTGTTCCTCCCAGCAATAATTAATTTGCTCCTGCAGGGTAAACGGTTTGTTAAATTCCTGATTATAGATCGGGTAGTTGGCAAGAGCGCGTTTATTAAATTGGCTACCTTCCTTACCATGGCAATCTGCACAAGTCTTACCATTCACCCCCTTGTCATAAAACCACTTGCGCCCGTCCTCAACCGCCTTCATCCCCGGATTGGAAAATTCATCATCCTGCATTTCCCGGGTGGACGCGGTTAAATACTCATAACCAGATTTTGGTTCCTGGGCAAGCGTTATAGAAAACAACAATAGTAAACCGGTAGCCCACATGGCCCGAATAACTATGGTTCTGACCAGGGTCATCGTGAGACTTCCTGTTTTAGCGTCATCAAATAGGTAACCACGTCTTCGACTTCCTGTGCAGTCAGGATTGTCTTACCAATATATTCATCAGAAATTCGATTCACATTAATTGGGTTTCGATAAAATACTGGCATGACGGTTAAAGGATTAATTCCTGCCTGATTAACAATCCTAAAGCGAAGTTGCCCAGCTGTTAAACGACTACCAATATCATGCAGAGGAGGACCAACTGTACCGTGAAAAGCTTCTTCCTTAATTGGCATAGCATGACAAGCAAGACAATTTCCTTTGTCGCGCTGCGCTACCAGTTTACGCCCACGTACAAGATTTCCCTTTAAACCCCCTAATGGTTTCTCAATAGCAAAATCTCGGGGTTCCCACTGGTAATACTTCTCGGCGGCAAGCGGCAAGCTAAAAACAAGACACCCCAGTAAAAATATAAAACGAGGTTTTCTTAAACACTGACTGATAGGGAAATTGAACATATTGAAAACGTAACCTATTCTGGTATGAAGAGCATTGATTCATATCAAAATATCAGAAACTACTAATACTTGAATTATTATTCTCAATATCTAGTTTAATCAACGGCCTTTACTGCTGTGTTCGCCCCTGTCACTCTTAGTGATGAACATCATCAGTGATGTAATTCAACCTTCTAGACGACTGCACAACTCATCCGCTACCCCCTGGTAAATCCTACTTGCATGACTCAGATCAGTGAAACAAATAACGATTATTGATATATAGGAACATGTTAGCGGTAGATGAAAATAACCAATAAATCTTTGCGGCTGGTTTGCGGTAAATAGTTTAATGAGTTATCTATCTGGAAAACTAAGTGCGTGGGTGTGCCGATTACGTTCATGAGCGGGGTTGTGTTTAATGGTCTTATTATTGCACTCATCAGATAATTCCTTTCCACATCTACCACCGAATTGAAATCCGCTCTGAAGAACATGTAAAGACTGTATAAATTATTAACTCTGATGAACCGTATCAATCAAAGGAAACTGAGACGATAAATAATATTTATTGAAAATAACAATATACGTGAATTACCACGAAAGGAGACGTCATGAAACTCAAGCGACATCTGCAGTATATATTACTACTGTTCGACAGTGTGATTAGCAGCGCTGCCATGGCAGAAACTCCAACTGCCTCAATGCTGGCCAATACTTGTGCCGGTTGCCATGGTACGAACGGTTCCAGTGTCGGACCTGCCAGCCCAACTATTGCAGGAATTTCCCGAGACTACTTTATTGAAACCATGGAGGCATACAAAAATGCTAAACGTCCCTCCACTATCATGACACGTATCGCTAAAGGTTACACCAAACAGGAAATCGAACTAATGGCAGGATTTTTTTCCAGGCAGAAATTCATCCGCTACGACCAGCAATATGATGCCTCAAAAGTTAAAGTAGGCAAAAAACTTCACAAGAAATATTGTCAAAAGTGTCATGAAGATGGAGGACGCTCCGCCGAAGATGATGCGGGAATCCTTGCTGGGCAATGGGAACCTTACCTGCGTTACAGCATGGAAGATTTCACCAGTGGTGACAGGACCATGGAAAAGAAAATGAAGAAAAAAATGGACCTGTTAAAGAAATCGCAGGGTGACAAAGGTGTCGATGCTCTTATCCACTTCTATTCCAGTCAGAAATAATGGAGGGTATGTCATGTCAAACATAGATCGAAGAAGTTTTCTTACCCTCGCTAGTGGAGCAGCAATAGCTACTGCGCTGGGTTATCCTATGGTCAGCTTCGGTGCCGGAAAACGTGTCGTGGTTGTTGGTGGTGGTATCGGAGGTGCAACTGCAGCCAAGTATATTCGAATGGCTGATCCTAGCATCGAAGTCACCATCGTTGAACCGAAAAAGACCTATCACACTTGCTTTCTAAGTAATGAAATTCTGGGTGGTAACCGTGACTTTAAAACCATCCAGTTTGGCTATAATGGCCTGAAAAAACGTGGCATCAATGTTATCCATGAAATCGCCATCGACATTGATCCCGTTGCAAAAAATGTAACACTTAAAGGTGGTAAAAAACTGGCTTACGATGCCTGCATTGTCTCACCGGGAATCAGTTTCAAGTGGGATGCGATTGAAGGTTATGATGCCAAGGTAGCGCAATCACTTCCCCACGCATGGCAGGCCGGACCACAAACCGTACTGCTACGTGATCAGATCAGGGCTATGCCTGATGGTGGTAACGTGCTCATTGTTGCACCGCCCAATCCATTCCGTTGCCCACCAGGACCCTATGAACGGGCCAGCCAGATAGCCTGGTATTTAAAAAACAACAAGCCAAAATCCAAGATATTCATCCTGGATAACAAGAAGAAGTTTTCCAAACAAAAACTATTCCAGGCAGGGTGGCAACGTCACTACGGCTTCAACACTGATAAAAGTATGATTGAATGGATTAGTGGTGACGCCGGAGGCAAGGTCAAACGTGTAGACGCAAAAGCAATGATTGCGGAAGCCGACGTTGACTTTAAAGGTGATGTCATTAATGTGATTCCACCACAACAGGCTGGCAAGATTGCCTTCACTGGTGATCTGGTCGACAAAAAAGGCTGGTGCCCCGTCAAGCAAAACTCATTTGAGTCAACACGACATGCAGATATTTACGTGGTTGGTGATGCCTCGATTGCAGCACCATTACCAAAGTCTGGTTATGCTGCAAACTCGGAAGCCAAAGTCTGTGCAGCAGCAGTGCTAGCCAAACTCAATGGTAAAGGCACACCGGTACCATCCTACGTGAATACATGTTACAGCCTCATGACTCCGGAAGATGGTATGTCCGTCGCGATGGTCTATCGCTTCGACAGCAAGAAAGGCAAGATCATCAAGATCAAGGGCTCAGGTGGTCTGACACCGGATAAGGCAAGCGCACAAATGCGTAAACGTGAAGTCGCCTATGCGCATTCATGGTTCAATAACATTACCCATGATACCTTCAACTGATCAAATAAAGAGAAAAGCATGAACCGAGGGGGCAGTCGCCCCTTCGAATGGAACCTACTCGGGGAGGTTTAACACGTAGAGCCGAATAAACAGAACTTTTGGTAACAAATTCAGGAAATCCTTGATGACTCTGCCGAGGTAGCTGAGATAACGCAAAGTATTCAGAGCAGCGCTCTACTTTATCGTTAGTTCTATCCTACTGCTTACGTCGATAATGCTTGTTGATATATTCTTTGCGTCGTTTCATGCGTTTGACTTCATTTAAATGTGCGGGTGATCCGTATTCGGCATCAAACTTTGTCAATGCTTCATCAATCACGCCTACAGCGACACCATACTGTTCTGCACTAATATAGGCCTCGGCAAGTTGTGCATAGAGTTCGGCCTGAGCAAAGGTGCGGGTTTCCTTTGAGCGCTCATCCAGGAATTTTCTGACTAACGCCGCATAGACTAATGGCTTACCCGCCTTGCGATAATCACTGGCCAGGAAATAGATCTGCCGAGCTATATGATCGCCTGGATTACAAACACACCAATCTACTTTTTGACGGTAATAAAATAAATACTTAAAGGCTAATTCTTGTACCGCGATGGTCTGAGGATAATCAACATAATTTACATTGATATATTTCAGGGCAAAGGCTAACGCATGTTCATCGCCATCGTATTCAAGGATCGATTGATAGGCCGCTTTGAACATACGACGATTAGCGGCCAGGATCTCTTCTTTTTTACAACAGCGCTTTTCTGATTGCCATAAGGCAAGTAAGTCCGCGTGGGTTTTGTATTTTGTTCCTGTTTTGAGCTTCACTTCAAACCACCAACCGGGTAAAGGGGCAATGTTTCGAAACTCGTTTAAAAAAACTACCGGATCGGGTCGCTTAAAAGGTCCTGGTAATATTTCAATCTTCAAATGAGGTGCAAGATCAACGTTTGATTTTTCCTCTTTGAGCTCGATCGTTTGGTACTGGACACCGGGTTTTTTATCACCATAATGAACCTCGCCGTTTTCATCTACCCAGCGATAGGTTTGTGCCTGGGATGATGTTCCCACAAAACACAATATTAATATTAAAAATGATTTATACATGTTGCAATATAATACCTTACAACCAATATAATTATCGCGCTTTGCTTCGGCAATAATCTTTGCCAAGCTGTGTTAGATAAAATTTTGTACCACTTACGCCAATGACTTCATCAACCATTTTTTTATCGACTAATTTGTTCATCGCATGCTGAGCATTGGATATGCTAGTACCCATTCGATCTGCGATGGTTTGCATCAGGACACCTTTTTCGCCTTCTTTTAACAATACCTTCAACACCTTCACTAACTCATCCTTTTTCGCGCGTTCCTTATCCACATCCAATTTTGTGGATGATTTTTTAGGTGAAGCGGTGCTCTTTCGGTTTTTGACTGTCCACACGACCATATCACTATGTTCTTCCTTGGTAATATCGCCTCGATTAAACCGATAAACCAGCATAAATAACTTCACCAGAAGCAGGATCACGATAATATTCATCATGATCAAGAACCACATGGGGATTGACACGGATTGCAGGAGAAATGACATATGATAAATTAAGACCCGGCTAAATAATAACAATATTAGCATAGCCGAAAATTAAACATTAGCAATATCAGCTAATTGAAAGCAATATCGTCAACAATCTGCTATATGTATATTCAATATCAACTTAAAACCTATGGGCCCACAATGAGAATTTTGCTCGCTCTAATCATGACTTTATCGCTATTACCTGCCACCACGAGCGCGGCAAAAAACAAAACGCTGAAGATAATAGAAAAAGAACCCGTCACCATGATGGATCTAGGTATTTTAAGGCTAAATGCGAGCTTAAGCAGGACAAAACAACGTGGTCTGAGTGGTGCGACGATAGGTGCCAAGTATAATGCCAAAAAAGGAACGATCGACATCAAGGTGAGTAAACCAGTTAAAAAAGCCAGTAAAGCCGAATGTAAAAAATTAATTAATAATACAAAAAAAATATTTATAAAATATAAAGGTAAAGAAAAATACTCAACTATCTATTCCTATTTTCAACATGAAGGAACCACCTATACGAAACGCATCAACTGGAAAGACCTGGCCAATCATGTCCTTATAACAGGAATAGCAATAACAAAGAAGAACTATCAGGATAGCGTTTATTGCCAAAGTAAACTTATGAAAAAGAAAGTCACTTATTGAATTTTAATAGGATCTACACCCTATTACATTTATTAAGCCGCACCAACAACCATCGGATTGGCAGGATCAGCAGCCCATACCTGGAGTGAGTCGGTATAGACAGCAACGTTGGTGAAACCAACTCGAGTCATAATGAAGGCATTGGATGATGCTGCGATGCCACCACCACAGTAGGTAATGATGCGCGTATCATGGTCAAGGTTATGCATGGCCACCAGTTCATCATGTGAGCGGAAACGACCTGTTTTATCGAGTAACTTCAGTGCGTCGATATTCAAGGCACCGGGGATATGTCCGGGGCGTGCATATATACTCATTTCACCGCTGTAAAATACGTCAGGTAAGGTGTCGATGAGAGTCACGGCGTCATCTCCGATACTGGCCAGCACCTCATTGTGATCCGCGATCAGTTCCGGACGGGGCGCAGGGGTTAACTGTTTCGCAGGTCTGGTGACGGGCTCGAGTGATAGTGGTAGACCCTCCGCTGCCCAGGCACCAAGACCCCCGTCGAGAATCGCGGCTTGATCGAAACCAACCCAACGCAGCATCCACCAGACGCGGGCAGCCCACGCTGTATAATTCGTATCATAAAGCACAACGTGGGAATCGTCGCCGACGCCCAGTTCACCCATTACAGAGCAGAACTGCTCAGGCGTCGGTACTGCAAACTCAATCGAGCTGTTGGTATCGCTGAGTTCACCTTTGAGATCAGCAAATCCGGCATTCGGAATATGACCCACATCATAGTCAGGACGACCACTGACATTATGAAAGCCACCGTCATCATGCGGGATGGTGGTGACAGTGCAGTCAAGCAACACCAGTTCAGGATCATCAAGGTGCTGGCTTAGCCACTGCGTGGTTACTAGTGAATCCATCATGTTCTCCAGAAAGAAGGATCCATAATGAACCTACAAAGGTTGTTCGCGCAAGAAAAAATGGAACTAGTCTTCTCTATGGTGTTAGCTTTTTACTCTTGCCAGGCCGATCTTTCTGTTGGTTTCCGGATCGATTTCGACTAGTTTTCCATACTCATTATATCGAACCAGGCCATGGAAGTACTGCTCACTTGATTCATGCAGAGTATGGTCAAGCGTGCCATCATCCTTGCCCCAGTTTAATTGACGCTTGGGTAAACCAAGCTCACGCAGCATTTCACTTTCCAGTCGAATACATATCAGCTCCATTTCACGTCCTGGCACAAGACCTTCAGCCTCTTTAAGTGGTAGCACATGGGCCTTGATCTCATGATGAAGAATGGCAAGTGGGTTAGAGACATCACCTGTTGAATAATATTCTTCATCAAAACTATCCGGTAATACTAGCGCACCACTTCGGGTGACGGTATCGGCATCCTCACCATTACTGGCAACCCGAAACGGCCGCCATTTCCCTTCGCCATAGGCATTGATGCCCGCTTCAGTCAGCGCGCCGTCCTGCTTACGCCATCCCTTTTCAATGAAACGGTTATCCCATTCAATAAGTCTTGCCAGCGCTACTGCTCCTAATTCAGTTTGTGCATACTCGACAAAAGCCTCTTCCACCATTGTTGATGGCGCCACCAACTCAGGACCAAATCCTCCATCGGCCAGATCCTCTACCTCATGCAGTCTCTCGGAAAAATCAGGACCCGGGTTAATGCTACGTACAATCGCCTCGCGTTCGAGATTTTCAATGGGTGCCTTCCCAATAAAAAAATGCTGAATGACTCGCTCAACATTTTCTTTACGCTGCTGTGGTGTTATTTCATCGGAGCACACACCAAAGTCATCGTAGTTTGAGATTCCTCTATTCACTAAAACAATTGGCGACAGGTAAACTTTAAAATTATTAAGTGCCAAATTACTCATTGAATTGACTCCCGTTAAAATTATTTATAATAACTAGTTCGCCGATACAGGCGGCTTAGTTTTGCAAACAGGTCCTGCTTCAGGTAAGAGCTGCATGACCTCCGATCCTTTTTTGTCTCCCGAGAAACCAAACCGACCTTCTGGTGTAATCCTGACAATAAATTCATACGATGTTTCTCTTTCACTATTATCAAACCAGACAATCTTCATCAGCTGACCATCAACAATCGGTTTTGCAAATGTAAACGTCAAATACGGATTCCTGGAAACAAATTCCCCCAGTGTTATCTCAAAGTACATTTCCCCATCGACACTAATTCTTAGATCTTCTATATAGTCTGCCGGGATATTTTTGTTGGTCCGTTTATCACGACGCAAACCTGTTTCCATAGGATGGGAGAAAATGGCCTTTAAAGCCTGCTCACCTTTAGTATTGTTAGCGATACGTAGTTTAATGCTATTTTTTTTCATGATTAGCCCCCTCCACAACCGATAGTCACTTTCACTGTTTTCATGACCCCTACCAGACCGTTGTTAGTTTGTGCTACAACATAGACATCACTGGTTTTTCCCATTTTGACGCGTAAACCCACCGCCAGATCAGTGCCTTCATGCAAGGTGCACTTACTGGCTAAAGGCTTCGGGTTTTGAGCCACAAAGATCGCCATAGAAGAAACCAGGCCCTTCTCCCCAGCCACGCTAATACTTACCACCGCACCATTTTCAGCAATGTCAGGTGCTTTAAGTTTGAGCCTATCAGTACTGACAATACTGTTGGCATAACCTCCGTAAATCATGAAAAGTTCTTGCTGGATATTTTGAGGCACCAGAAAACTATCACCTGCAAACGCATTCGCGGTAGATATAGTCCGCGGAAGATTACTCAGTAACGGTACGGCAAGACTTGCCTTTATGAAACGCCTTCTTTTTTTTGATTGTAGATTCATCATAATTCTCCTTGTCTTCGACATGAAGAATTGCAATTTCAGTTCCAACTTTTTTAACTAATAAAAAACAATAAGTTGGAAAGGATTATCATTAGAAGGGGAGAAAAGTAAAATGTAATTTGCAATATTTAGTTGCGAAATGAAACAAAAAATTGAGTTAGGTGAATAATTTAAATCATACTAAAGGATCGCCATTCCTTTATCTTACAATTTATTTTACTCTTAACGAAAGGAAGTCAGAGAGATATTCTCCAACATTAGAAACAAGGCGACCAGAACTGGTAGCGCAAGCGCAGGAATTACTCATAAATCCCGAAGGGATCCTCTAAGTACTCTCTGACCCAGTCTTTCTTTTATTGTTATTGCTTTACTGACACAACCAGGTCTACTCGCCGGTTGGTGGCACGCCCGGCGGCTGTTTCATTAGAGGAAATAGGATGAGCCTCTCCGAAACCTGCATATTGGATTTTATAACCGCCTTTAATCGAATAAAGATAATTCGCCACGGCTAACGCCCGCTCTTGCGAGAGTCGTTTATTTACAAGTTCGGAGCCGACTGAGTCGGTATGTCCTTGCACAATCACTTTTTCTGAATCCAGCTTTTTAATAATTGAGTCGACTTTATCAAGTAATAACTTTGAAAACTCTGGAATAATGGCGGTGCCCGATCTAAAGTTAACACGCTTAAGTCTAAAGACCAGTTTATTACCTTGCTGATAGACCAACGCGTCGGTTTCTGGAATCATCTGTCGTGCGTCATCCATTGCCTGCTGAAACCTAACCTGGGTCGAGGCCCTGGCCAGCTGTTCTTCGTGCGACTTCAGTACATCATCTTTCTTTTTCAGTTCGCTATCTTTTTCTTTGATGGCGCTGTCTTTTTGTTTTAATGCCCCCTCTTTTTCCTGAAGTGTCTGTTCTGCTGATTTAAGATTTTCTTCGAGCTTTCCGACACTGCTACTCAACTCGCCCAGCGCCCGTTTTTGTTTAACAATCTGTACCGCAATATTTTCAGGGGTGCCTTTTGCCCCCAGGATAACATTCATCACATCGAACAGTTGCGTCGCACTAGCTAACGCCTCGTCAACACTTTTCTTATATATATCTGGACTACGCGGGCTCTGCGCAATCATATTCATAGCAGCTTCGTAATCCAGCGATGCGGTACGTAGCGATTGTGGCGCCAGATCATCAGCATCATCGTTAGTAGCCTGGTTTATCGCCTGTTTAGCACCATTGAGATTGCTGAATTGAACCGCCTTCCCTTCTAAAACGAGATATTTTTTCTGTAGCTCAGAGAATTTTTTTGTCGAAAGTGTGCGACTGAACTGTTTAGTGTCACCTTTTAAGCCTTCATCGATCGTCAACAGATGCTCAACGAGTGGAGGGCTTTTTCTAACCCCCGCTGCAAGCGCAGATGCTCTGGCCTCGAGTATACGCCGAGCCGATGATTTCCTGGCTTCCGCTGTCTTACTCGCATCCTGGAAAAAGGCTTTGGCAATGGCGGCATTGCCCAGGATCGTCTCAACTAAATCCCCCTGTGCCGAACCCCGTCTGGCCTCCCCAAGGTAAGCACGACCCTGCAAGAACTCTTCATCTGCCAACACATCAACCTGATCCTGTTGCGCTGTTTCCATGACCTGTATCACTTCGGCGAGGGCTTTTTCCGGGTCTTTGCCCGATGTAAGTTCGGCTTTCCTGAGGCTGGAACAGCTTGCCAACACGACAACAATTATGATGAACCATAGGGGGGTAATTAGCTTAATCACAAGGCGGTTCTCCTGTTTAACAATTATGCATTCCCAACTTACAGCATGTTGATAAAATCTGCCATAAACTCACGAATATACCCAGTTTATTATCCTTTTATGCATCCGGGACAGAGCCATTATTTAAACAACCGAGTAACCCAACTCGGCTAATTTCGCTTCAATCATGGCGTTATTGAGATTTTCACCTTCAACCGTGACCCTGTTACTGGGGATATCAACATTCACAACAGAGATACCAGCCAGTTCTTTTAGGCCATTCTCAATGTTACTGACACAGCCACCACATTTTATATTACTGGCCTGAATCTCAAGTGCCGTCATGTGATATATCTCCTGTAAATTCGAAATAAAGGCAATGGTTTCAAATATTCGAGAATGTTGCCAGTCATTTGAGTATAGAAAGAATAAACCTACTTTTCCCGTTTTACCTTTATTCCTTAATTCGTAAAAAGGGGGCGTAACAGGGAATGGAGGGGCACAAAAGTGTAGACTCAGAAGTATACACCGACCCTGTAATTTGCTTTAATAATTAGCAATAATAACGAGAGTATAGCGTATGTATCATAATCTTGAAGTACCCGAAACCTGTAAATCCTTATGGCATGAATGCGAGTTGCTCGTCCCTGACCTCCTGGCAGGCTGCACGGTTAAATCAAAAGGTCGAATAATCGACTCTGGAAATCCGATTGACTTTCAATCAAAGTCTATCTATCTCATTACACAAGGCGATATCTATGAGACATTCGATGGGCAACAAATCGTTATTCATGAAGAAGGTGATCTGGTCAATGCCGATGCGCTATCACACCTCAAACTAACCGTCTACGAAACCGACTTTCCGGCCACCGTTGATGAATATGATGGACAGGAATTTATTGATGCTATCGCTGCCGATGAAACTAAATTCCAGATTTGGAGCCAGTATCTATCCTGCCTGAGTCAAAGCTACCAATTACTCATGGCTCATTTCAGCCGACAGGATACTGACTATCTTCCCGAAACTCGCCAATACAAAAAAGATGACATTATTATTAGAGAAGGCACTGAAGGTGATGAAGTCTTTACCCTGTTGAGAGGCACCGTCAAAGTAATGAGTAATAACGAAGAGGTGGGGGAAATTAAGAAAGATGAAATATTCGGTGCCCTTGCCGCATTAACTAACACAACGCGTACCGCTACCATTATTGCCACATCTGATTGCGATACCCTTGTCGCCAAAAGCGAAAACTTTCGTAGTATCCTGGACACACGACCCGACATCGCTCAGAAACTTCTACAGGATATGGCCAGGACGATCGTTTCAGGTAATGAAAGAATTATTGAACTATCTAAAGACAAGACTTAACAAGTTAGAGGGGCTATGTGGACTCCGACCCTTTTTTACTATTCAATAAGGCTATTCGCAGTTATTACCTTACGTTGAATATAATTATTATAAATCCCCTCTGTATGCTGGTGATGTTTACTTTCCCGTTTAGACAATGTTTCCATTACGATATGGATTGATGCACGCACAGGATTTAACCCTGTATCAAAGGCTTGTTCAATAATACGAATTGATCGTATCTTGACAGGTATAATACGATCAGCACCCAATACCAGGCTTACCAAAGGCAAAGATTTTCGTCGCCAAAAACCAAGCAGCCTAATAATCAAATCAAAGACCCCAAAAAAACTCACGCCAGAAGGCGATGCACTAATCGCATTTGAGACCTCAGCTGGATGCAGTAATAACTCAAGCGCTGATAAAAATCCTGCTACGCCATGCGGATTAACCTCTCCATTTTGATCAAAATATCCATCACCGAGCATCGCATCCACTGAAAGATCACACGATATCTGCTCTCGTACCCCTGCTGTTTTAAAAACACTACCTTTTTTTTCCAGGGGAAGAATATCGCGCCGTAATGATTCGGGATTCAGCTGAAAGGTGATGACTCTGGTGAACTGACTTTCCGGATAATAAGCTACTAACGCACCTTTTAGATAATTAGGCGATAACGGATTAGCAGGCATTTGACCTAATCCGTGCGTTAACTTTCACTTGGTTCTTGAACGGAGGTATCTCTTTCCCATCCCTCGTGTTGCAACACAATTCTTTGAATCGCGATAGCGCTGTCATTGGAATCAAGATCAGGCAGGGCCATATACTCTGATACCCAACACCGATGTACATGGTAAGAAATAGTCACCGCCCCCTGAAGATTCAACATATTGATGACAATGTCCTTTCTGAAATTGACTAATGACATGGCAGCATCACCATCGAGATTATTGGCCAGGTTAGCCCACTGCTCAAATACAGGATCATGAGTCAAACCTTGCTCTAAGGTAATTGGAATATATTGAGTACCTCCCGGTACTTTACGTGAATGAGTGGGGTCACCGCCGTCGCGATACTCAATGACCTCGGTAACCTTATGTAAGGCTGAAACCTTAGTAAGACCGGCGACAGGTTGACCGTCAATGAGAACCTGAAACTTGAAGTTTCTATAAGGGTCATGGCGATGGGCATTTACTGGAAACTGTGGGGCAGCCATATTCCTCCTCCTTGAAAATATTTCTAAATCACCGTCGATGTTAGTCAGATCATCTCAGAAATAAAAATGACCTGTATCAGTAAAAAGCAGAAAATAATAACAATTTCAATCTTAAAAAAAGCAAAACAAAAAGGGGACAGAATCCCCTTTTACATATTCTTTATGAGCTCATGTACCGTGACAGTGTGTTCAAAACCTTTCACCTCGATCTCCTGTTTAGGTGAAAATTGAAAGCTAGTATTACCTTGTGTTTCTGAAGGTATGTTCTCAGAAACAATAATGGACATAGGTCCTGCATTACCACACAAGCGAGCGGCAAGATTTACCGTTTCCCCGACCACGGAGTAATCCAGATGCTCGGGGGAACCAATATTACCAATGACAGCTTGCCCCTGACTAATCCCACAGCCAACGGCAAAAAGATGATTTGCTTCATGGCTAGCAAGCTCTTTTGCATGAGCGATAATATCAAGTGCGCAACAACAACTATGCTCAGCCATATCCTGCCCTTCGAAGATAGCCATAATCCCATCCCCCGCGTACTTGTCGATATAACCACCGTATTGATAAACCAGTTCAACCTGGTATGACAGATGTTTACTCAGCAGAGTAAACAATCGTTCGGGTTCGATATGCTGTGATAGTTGCGTAAACCCACGAATGTCCGCGAATAAAATACAAATTTCCCGTTTTTCTGGAGGCGGATAACAACCAGTACCTGCATACTGCTCAGCCATCAATTGTGTTCGTGGCGAAATATATCGATTGAGAATGTTACGTACACGTTCAAGCTGATAATAGAGTTCAGTTCTATGCACATGTCCTTTTAATCTCGCACGTAACACAATAGGATTTACTGGCTTAACAATATAATCATCACAACCGGCATCAAAGGAATCAGAAAGGACTGCATCTTCATCCATCGCAGTAATAATCAATATTGGTGTGACCTTGTGCTGTTCGATAGAACGTATTTGCCGACACGTTTCTATACCATCAATACCTGACATTTTAAGATCTAATAAAATACCACCAAATATCGAATCCTTAGCAAGCCTTACCGCTTCTTCACCACTCGCTGCCTCAATGGTCTTATATCCATCGCTCTTTAGATATCGTCCTAACAACATGCGTGTCGTCGACTGATCATCAACAATCAGGATAGTATTGTGATGTTGTAGTTGCATAGCTATGTTGAAAAACCAGAGTGCGTAAAGTGAATGCCACCAGAAACCGATAGCAAAGAGATACTTTCCCAAGAAGGAACCTGCCCTTAATTAAGATAGCATTAAATAAAATAAGGACAAGATTGAAAAGTGTGATCTCGCAACAAACCAGAGTTCGAGATAATGAAGAGTGTTTTCGGGTTCGATAAAACAGGCTTCCCAGTTGTTACCGCGTTGTATAACCATCGGTGTCAGTGAGGAATATTCTCTAATACTAGAAACAGTTTGTCTCTGACCCGCTTTTATTGAAATAAGAGAATTAATGCGTTTGTACTCCTAGCCCAGATATTCAGATGCTATGACCAGCAATATATTCACGATTCGAAATAAATAAGCTATATGCGATCCAAGTCACGTTTTCAGGTCCAGTCTCCTGAGAAATTTGCCGATATAAACGATATAAAATAGTGTTGCCTAATTTTACAGATTCGGCGAATTCCACATCTTTGCCGGAATTTGCTGTTCAAGAATATTGCGTGGTTAATATGATGAGTCCAGATATCAACGAAGCAGCTGTCGATACGACAATATTAGAAGAGTCGAAGATAGCAGAGCCCGAAAATCCAGATACTGTTGAGACTGTCTCCAGTACGCAAGATGAACCTGCAGCCACCGATGCAGAAACAACAAATAAATCGGCCGAAAATATAGAATACAGTCATCAGCCTACTCTGGCTGAATCAACCACTCGTGTGGAAAGTGCAAGTCCGGTAGAAGAGGAACAGATAACGGCCGCGCAGCAACCAGAGCCAGCTTCCCCAGAAACGCCCATGCCAGAAACACCTATTCCTGAGAAACCTGTTCAGGACACGATGCCACCCACAGAGCTACCCACAGCACAAACGACGACAACCGCCGAGACCCCAGTAGCGGATGTTGCAAAACCAGCAAAACGCCCATTCATCGATATCACGCCTTACCTCAAACTGATGGTAGAACGTGAGGGCTCGGACATGTATTTCAGCTGTGGCGCCAAAGTACAGATCAAGATAGAAGGTGTCTCCTTGAGTATCGGTAATAACGTGCTGTCGAAAGGTGCCGTCAATAACATTCTGCCGGGCATTCTTAACGATAGACAGCTGGCAGAATTTGAAGAAGAAATGGAACTCGATACCGCCGTTAGTCTGGATAACGTGGGTCGTTTCCGTATCAATGTCTTCCGCCAGCGTGGTGAAGTGGCGCTTGTCATTCGACAAATCAAGACACAGATCCCCTCGGTTGTAGAACTGCAACTTCCCGCGGCCATCGAAAACCTGATCATGGAACCGCGTGGACTGATCATTATTGCCGGTGCGACCGGTACGGGTAAATCAACCACCGTCGCATCGATGATCGACTACCGAAATTCCAGAAGAACGGGTCACATTCTCACGATCGAAGATCCCATCGAGTTTATCCACGAGCACAAGATGTCGATTGTGAATCAGCGTGAAGTCGGCCTGGACACCAAATCGTTTAAAGAAGCACTCCGTCGTGCTATGCGAGAAGCGCCGGACGTCATTATGATTGGTGAAATTCGCGATGCAGAAACCATGCAACAGGCCCTGTCCTACGCCGATACCGGCCATCTATGTATCGCCACGTTACACGCGACTAATGCCATACAGTGTATGGAACGTATTATCGGTCTGTTTCCTGAAACCAATCGCAATCAACTGTTGATGGATATCTCTCAAAACCTGCGCGCGATTATCTGTCAACGCCTGCTGATTAGCGCCAGCGGGACACGGGTGCCTGCAACTGAAGTATTATTTAATGAGCCCCAGGTGAAAAAACTCATTCAGGATGGCGACATCCACAAACTCAAGGACGTCCTCGAAAAAGCCCCCCCGGAAAGTCCACTGCATTCTTTCGACAATGACATGCTACGCCTATTCAAGGCCAAGCAGATCACGATGGAAGAAGCACTTAACCATGCAGATGAACCCAACCACCTCAAGCTCAAGGTCAATCTCGGTGGCGGTGGAATCAGTTCAACTGGCGATGATCTCTACTCTGTATAGGTACAAAACCCTGTTAGCGTTTTTACGCTGCCGTCATTTTTCGTTATTAGTTATTGCTCGCCCAGTCGTTTATCAGCTTCTTCCCTGGTAATTTTTCCGAACAGGACATCAAGTAATATCTTCAACCGTCCTTCGGTATCTCCAAACTTACCAAAGCCGCCGTATTGCAGGGCGTCAAATTTTAGCTTTCCAAGCGTTTCTTCTTTTAATTTGACCTCCATGTTTGCTCGTCGCATGTATGTAGCCAAATCCCAACCCCACCATGCTCTGTATGACAAAACATAATCTTCGGGTTTGACTTCGCTTAACGACCCAACCACAGTTGCACTATATTTATTCTCAGAAAACCATTTGACCAGAGTATCGAGTACACCATGTTTTGTACGTTTATCCTCCAGTATTACAACCTTTTGAGGGACTGAATTCAATTGTTTCAACTCAAGTAATCCCTTGTCAGATGCACAGCCGGCCATGCTTAATACAAATAATAGAATCAATAATTTTTTCATGTTATCCCCTGTCTTAATAGTTAAAGCGAACCCATTCACGTTTGTACAACACCTGGTTCTTTGTTTTATTTTGTTTAATGTCTGTGCCAACATCCACTGACTTGAACAATTTGTCAGGTAGTTGGCAAGCCCCGTGATTCGCGTACACCGAGATTAGATTTTCACGATGTGAGAGGACAGACACGGTTAATTTACACCTTCTTTCACCGATCGACCAGCCCTTCCCGGTGTAAAACGCCTATTAAGCATATTAGAAATTTCTGGTTTACACCTGACATTACCGAGAACATCACTCCCATTCGTCAATCTATCGCGTATGTTCTTCCTTAGTTAAAAGTCCGCAGCTTTGTGTGTCCTCATTATAACTTATCAACAGTTCACCCGTTTTCAGTAACGCTAACAGATGCGTGGCTTTCTCCTGCCGACTCATTTCATTCAAACCATAATCGGTACCCTCACGCGTGACAAAATCTTCAATCAGCGCTTGTAATGCCTCTTCAGATAATTCGGTAGAAGGGATGATCATATATTAAGTTAAAGCTGCAATTGAGTATGTATAGAGAGAAAAAAGGGCCAAAAGAAAATAATGTCAGAGAACAATATTCGCTTACATTAGAAACAACAGTTCTCTGGTCCGATTATTTATAAAAATTCTAGAAAAAGTACTAAGTAGCCCTGACCCCGTTTCTGTCGACCCATTTTAATCTCCTTCAAACAACCTGTTGAATGATCGATTGCTCTTTGAACCTTTAGCAAGTTCACGCTGATCGCGCCTTCGATCTCTCACAGAAAAAACCTCTAGTAACGTATGAATGAACTCAGAAGGTGTAAAAGACTGGCTGATATGCCCAGCAAAATGTTTAACCAGGAAAGCATATTGTACTGCTGCATCAGTATTATCGCCCATTAACAAAAAAGGGGGAACCACCACCGAGCTATAAGTACTACTTCTGATAAACCTGAGAAAATCTGCCCCTGTCGACCCATCTTTAAAATACATACTACAGACGACACAAGACAAATTTTTCCCTGCTTGTTCTTCCAGGTATTTCTTTGCTTCATCGGGTGTGGAGCATTCAACTGTATTCTGTAATTCGAGTATTTCGTTAAAAATATTTCTAAGATATAAACACGCAAACTCGTCCTCGACGATCATGAGGACTGTCGCGCTGGCTAATTTATTTTTTGCGGTCAAACGCTGTTTTTTTTCTTCAACCGTTAATGAACCTGACATTATTCCTCCGGTAAAAAACAACACTCAAGTACAAATGAATTGCTAGCCCTCTCTGGCCGGCAAATTATTCCACTATTTTTACAAGGACTTTACGCGTTCAATGAATCAGGGCCCAGAGAGGAATATTCTCTAATATTAGAATAAATTTCTCTCTGAACCTCCCCTAGTTTTTGATTACTTGATGATGCGGTAACACGGCACATATTTGGTGCCGGGTAACTTCATTCGATGCTGTTCAACAAAAGAAGCGAGCAATGAATCCACCGGCTCCATAATACTAGCATCGCCTCGAATCTCAAATAATCCATGTTCTTCAACAGCACGAATACCATCATCTTTCACATTACCTGCAACAATGCCTGAAAAGGCCCGGCGCAGGTTAGCCGCCAACGTATGTCGTGGCTGGTTTTTATGTAATTCAAGATTGCGCATATTTTCGTGGGTCGGTTCGAACGGCCGTTGAAAGTCAGGCTCAATACTGAGCAACCAATTAAAATAAAATGCGTCACTATTATCAATACGATAATCGCGCACCTCTGTCATGCCAGCACTCATTTCGCGTGCCACGCGCGCAGGATCATTGATGATCACTTTGTAACGTTGTTGTGCTTCAATGCCCAGAGTGTCGAGAATAAACTGATTAATACCAATAAAAAATTCTTCTGCACTTTCAGGCCCGGTGAGTATGAGCGGGTAAGGAATCTCGGCATTATCGGGGTGTAACAAAATGCCGAGTATATAAAGAATTTCTTCGGTCGTGCCGGCGCCACCGGGAAACACCACAATACCATGCCCCGTTCGCACAAAAGCCTCAAGTCGTTTTTCAATATCAGGCATGATCACCAGATCATTAACGATAGGGTTAGGCGATTCAGCGGCAATAATGCCTGGCTCAGAAATGCCGAGGTACTGACCGCTATTGATGCGTTGCTTAGCATGGCCGATGGTTGCGCCCTTCATTGGCCCTTTCATCGCGCCCGGCCCACACCCCGTGCAGATATCCAGACCACGCAGCCCCATCTCATGACCGACCTCTTTGGTGTAATCATACTCTTTGCGTTTAATAGAGTGCCCACCCCAGCACACCACCAGGTTGGGTGTAATCATGGGACGCAGAATATTGGTATTACGCAGTATGTGAAAAACAGCGTTGGTAATGCCATCAGAGGTATTGAGATCAAACTTCGGGTTATCGTTTATCTCATCGCTAACATAAACCACATCCCGCAGTACCGAGAACAAATGTTCGTTAATGCCCTTGATCATTTTGCCGTCGACAAAGGCATTGGCAGGCGCATTCTTCACTTCTAGCTTAATCCCGCGGGCCTGTTGCACTACCTGGATATCGAATGATTTATAGCGCTCCAGTAATTGCTTACCATCATCCATCTTATTGCCACAATTCAACACCGCCAGCGAACAGTTGCGGAAAATGTTATATAACCCCCCCTGGCTGGTATCGAGCAATTTACTGACTTCGACTTTGGATAACACATCCAGCCGACCTTCCGGGGTAATTCGTGCATCAATGACTGCTGGTTTCATATGATTCTCTTTTTATGAACAAATGGGGCAAACTGGAGGAGGTTCACCCTGACCTCAATTATAACCCCAATTATATAGTTAGATGCACTATGTGTAACGCCTGGTTTAGTATACTCATTATATCTATTTTCTTAATCACACCAGCAAGAGGAAGTGATATGGATGACCCTGAAAATGAAGTTCTTTCAAAAACGATCACCCTCGAAATACATGACAAGCAGAGCGTATTTGACGATTTCAGTATTACGTATTCGAGCTATGGGCACGAGCATGTGTCGTACGGCCCTGATGAACCATTTTCCGCCACGCTAGGCGTTTATGATTTTCTTCTTTCAGATAACAGTTCAAGCAAACCAATTACGATTTACCTGGATGTGAAGCAAACAAGCTCTGCGCCTGAATTCTGGAAAAATTATTCAGTCACGCTAATGCACGATTCAGATGGTCAGAAAAAAGTTGTGTTAAAAATTATTAGAGAACATACCAGGATTAATCACTAGACCCTCAGTAAAAATATGGTCTGTTCCCTATGACTAAACGAGTTTTTACTCTGACCCAAAATACTATAATATGGGGTCAGAGTGAACCTCCCTCAGGTTGACTGGTAAAATAAAGCGCGACGCCTGAGAGCAATAACGCCTAAACGGGGGAACAAGTGGGCGATGAATTTCAGGGGGTTGCATTATGTGTTATAAATTTTAACTCTGAGCCCAATCACTCAGCCGTAAAACCAAATGCTTTGTCATGAACATAGACTAACTTGCAGTCTTCTAGATATTTGGCATCGTGAATTCGACCGGCTTTCACATACCCGGTATCGCCTTTATTAAGAAAGACTACATCGCCATCAGCAACAAGAGCGTCATCTGATTTCGTATAAAATTGAATCGACATCTTACCTTCAACAACCACCGTCATATCATCACCGGGGTGAGAATGAGGTGGTTCTTCTGAACCCGCGTCCCAACGTTCCAACATTACTTCTGCACCATTATCATTTGTTGGGTAAGTGGTTTTTACTGTAAACCCTACTGGTGCATCCGGGACAGAAACATGATTATCCCAAACCTTACTCGTGTCGCTTGTTACTTCATTGCTCGAACTCATTTTAAACTCCACAAAATTCTTTTTGTTTGTTGATACGAATGTTTAACATGTTTATCCATATTCCTTAAAACTATTAAGGATACGATTACTGCAGTTCACTCACCAACGCCAACATCGCCTGTGCATGGCCATCGGGTGTGACACCATACACCACTTCAATCAGCTTGCCTTCTTTATCGATGACAAAAGTGGAACGCGCGATGCCCATTTTCTTAACACCATTTTTTTCTTTTTCCTGCCATACACCATAAGCATCACATAACTCACCACTGGTGTCAGCGAGCAAGCCCACTTTAAGATTAAATTTGTCAATAAACGCCTGATGGCTTTCACAGGTATCTTTACTTACACCCAATACAATGGTATCCGCCTTCTCGAACGCACTGGCCAGTTCCGTAAACTGATTGGCTTCAATCGTGCAGCCCGGTGTGTCATCCTTCGGGTAGAAATATAAAACTACATTCTTGCTGCCTTTATAGTCAGACAAGCTAATGTTATCGCCATGTTGATTGGGCGTTGTAAACAGAGGGGCGGGTTGATTTTTTTCAAGCATCGTTTGCTACCTTCCTTTTTATACACAGCCTGTTGGTTTCGGTAGGCCACCGTACTTGGTGATTGGCTTCATCGGACCCGTCATCCATTTTTTGAACATGTCCTTTTGATTCGCCTCTATGTACTTGGAAAACTTGCGAATCGGTGGCACCACGCTGTATTCCTCATAGTACTCACGGGCTTTATTGATCTGCTCCCATTGTTCATCATCGAGTTCTACCCCATCGGCAGCAGCCATCGAGGCTGCAATTTCCTCGGTCCAGCTATTCATATCTACCAAATAACCATCACCATCACGTTCTGGAAGAGACATTGTTCTTACTCCTGATTTTGTTCATGACTAATCCTGATTATTATGGTCAAGAATTAAAGTTTCAAGAGGCTATACACGCGCAGTTTTTGTGGTTGAAGAAAGGAAGGCTATTTACAACTCGGAACTTAACTGGGATCAGAACGCTATTTCCTCCTTACCCACCAACTCGCTAACAATGATCATGTGCCTGATGCTAAACACCGCGCCGGGTAAGGCGGCAAGGGAGGTAAAGTATTTAATGGTGAGCGGATTCGGGAGTCACGGAAACTTATGGAATTAAAGTTATATCAACGCCGCTATCTGAATAACCGTCGTATAAAAAGACTGAAAAGAATGCTGGGTCAGCCACAACGACTCCACGAGTACTTACCCGCACCTTTGTTTCAACCACATCACCAAGACACCCAACATTGTCAACCAACGTACCCGCAGGGATGACAAAATCACTCTGACCGCTACCCAGATTATAATTACGATAAACGCAGGCTACACCCGTATCCAGTAACGCGACTACGGAAAGAGTATAGTTGCTGTAATACGAGGCATGGTAAACACTAATCGGGATATCATCATTAGCCAGTGAAAAGGTACTGTTTTGTAATGGTGCCGTGTAGGTCGGTAAGGGGGGAATTTGAATAATAGTATTTAAGGCCGATACACCATTTGTACGAATAAATTCTATATTAACTCGCTGGTAGGTAGCATAGGCACCCTCAGGGACTTCTATTCTATATCGGTAAACATACCGGCAATCCTGCCCCCAATTGTTACAATCACGATGCTGAACTTCAGTCACTACCAATGGCACACCGTCAGCATTGACCTGCAATGTGTCACCCTCTCCAACCTTCAATTCATCACCATTGACTGCGTTGGTCAGATAGATTTCATTAAATAGTATTTCTACCTCGATATCCGAGGTGGGCACAATATTAGAACCCGTCGCATCAGACGTGGTTTCTGACTCGGATGTTCCGCCACCACACGATATCAGGAGCAAACAAAGCGAGATTATGATCAGCTTTTTAGGAATCATTCGATTTCCTCTACTCCGACAATAATGGGATTCATTAATGACATTAAAGCACATTAAAGGGGTCAGAGTGAACTTCCCTTAGTTTCACTCTGATCCCGTTTTGCGGATTGTATCAAAAGTCTGGAGACCCGAGTCATTGTTTGAATTCGATTTTCTGGTTCCTTGGCCAACATCATCATAATAAGGTCGCTGATATTTTTCGGTAAAGTCTCATCAATTTCACGAGGTGATGATGGTATACAATTAATCTGCTTTGCCATTACATCAGCAGCCATACCTTCAAAAGGTAACTTGCCTGTAATCATTTTATAAAGTGTTATACCTAATGAGTAAATATCTGACCGTTCATCTGAAGAGTCTCCCAGTGCCTGCTCAGGACTCATATAGGCGGGTGATCCCATAATCGTACCCGTTTGAGTGTCGATACTTGACTTGGTAATTTTTGCCAGGCCAAAATCCGTGATCTTGGGTGTCAATTCTTTTGTTAACAATACGTTTGCTGGTTTGAAATCACGATGAACAACGCCGCGTTCATGCGCATAAGAAAGCGCATCCGCAAATTTATTTCCAAGTGATATGGTTTTCTCTATTGAGAATTTAGTATTTACTTTTAAATATTCTTCAAGACTCAAGCTATCGACGAATTCCATTACAATGCAGGTACTATTTTTCTCAACAGTAAAGTCATAGACCTGAACAATATGAGGATGAGTTAGTCTTGCCAATGCCTTGGCCTCTTGCTGAAACCGCTCTCTTAACTGTTGATTGTCTGTTAAGTGGATAGCAAGTTCTTTGATTGCTACGCAACGTTCGAGAAGAGTATCATGAGCAGAATAAACGGTACCCATGGCACCTCTACCAAGCTCAGTTTCGATTTTATATCGATCACCTGAGACTTCAGTCTGTTGTTCTTGCTCATTACGTTCATCTTCAGATAAAACGAAGGTTTGTTGTGCCTGGCTGTATGACCGGTGAGTATTTGCGACTTGAGAAAGTTGCCAATCCAACTTATCAAGTTTTGAAATTATTGTATCCTCATGATCAGGATCAGAAGCCATAGCTAATGCTGATCGATATAAGAGGATACTGTGTGATGGCTGAGTTCCCAAACGTTCATCCGCTTTGTCTTCATATTTCTTAGCCCGTCGTTCTGCCCGTTTTAAGGCTTTAGGAACTTCAAGCCATAGCAGGAGAAGTACAATACCAATTCCGGAACTCCAAATTGCTAATTTAAATTGTCGTTGTCGCTCGGCCAGCTTGGGATGCTGCCTTTTTGCTTCAATTAGCCCAAATAAGAACTTCTTAGAAACAGGTTCATAGAATTTCTCCAAAGTACTATCGACATACTTTGGCATTTGCACAGGAAAAGTAACCAGCACGGCAAGCAGTACCAGTTGCGCCCAGTGGGCTTTACCTAACCAATAGAGTACGACCCGTGGTTTTCTTAACAGACGAAAAGCCGCCTGGTTAAAACCAGATACTCTAATAGCTGTGTTTCTGAATAAAACTGAAATCACTTGTGATGTACTCGTAGTCATATTGCCAATTTACGAGCGTATTATATTCAAGTTTTTATATTTTTTAGCAGTTGATTCACATCAACAAACCATGCGCTTTACATTAAGCAATACAAAATAGTGTGAACTTCATCACAAATAGCTAGATCACAGGATGTAGAAAATTAAGTCAATATTATTTCTTACCCTTTCCTTTCCCTCCACCTTTACCTTTGCCCTTTTCTTTAAATTTTTTCTTATTACTCTTAGCGTTACCACTGCCATACAGATCATGCCCACGTTTAAGAGCATGAAACTCACTTGAACCGGGTTTGATACCGAGCGATTTAGCCAATACGCCCCAGCCTTTTCCCTTATTACGATGGTAACGTCCTATTACCGTATCAACCGACAAATGCGACATTTCTGCCAGGCGTAAAACCGCATAGGCATGGGCATGCCCACCCACATCATGAATAATTGCACTTACTTTCGCATCACCAATATGAAAACGAGCAGCGATCCTGGCGCTGACCCCGGCGGCATCAGCACGTGCCTCAATCGAAAGTTTATCAAGCCAGGCGAAATCACCCGCATAAGTGTTAACTGCGAATACAAATTGAATAACTAGTGTGATAAATATAAATTTTAATTTGCTCATTTATTGATACTGTCCTAATCAGAAATATTGGTTATATGTTAGTATGAAAAAGCAACCTAAAAAATGTAATCGCACACAGTTCTCTACATATAAATCAACTATAAAAACCATTATTTAATTATGTTACAAAGTGTCACCCAATATTCACAATCTAATATCACGCGCATAGAATTGCCCCACCCCCAATAATAAAAATTAGGAGTAAGCCGTGGCTTATGCAATCGTGATTAACCTGGATCGAGAAAACAATCCAGAAGTAGTGTGTGACGAGTTATGGAAGTTCATCAAGGACAGTATGCTGGGTGTTGGTTTTTTATACATCAGGAATACATTTACAATTAATTTACCTGAGCAGGAAGCATGCGAATTGGCTCGGCAAACAATCGAAAATATTGAATCCCATTTAGAGTATTACAATAGGCACCTGCACCGATATTTGAAAGACTTTTACGGGTTTGATATTGCTGCAACAACAAACTTGCTAACTCCAGCGACCGAAAAAATTAATCTGAAAGTGGGCGCGACAGAAGATAGTTTGTCGTGAAAAAGTGGATGATGAATTTCAGGGGAGTTTGCATACGCTGTTATGAGTTTTTACTCTGACCCAAAATATTTCATCAAATATTTTTGTTAGTTATAACCAAATCCTTTTATAACTTTTTAATATCAATCTGGGTCAGACCACGCTAACCACAATTTTTCTCTATCGCTTGCTGTCCCCTTGATTAACAAAAGTTTGCTTTAGCAGAATTTTCATCCAGCTAATGTACTGATCCGTTGACCAGCCATATTCGATTGTTAATTGCTCCCAGTTGTTAATCGATATCATCGCCATGAACATATCGGTTGCTTCTTTTGCTGGCCACCCTGCGGCTAACTTATCTTCCTTTTCAAGTGTGTCGATAGTTGACAGGCAGACATCACGTAAACAATTCATGCTGTTATTCCATGCAGCCGCCATCGCCTCATCCGTATCACGTGTCATCAGCATCGCCTTAGCCAAACCATAAATTTCTGGAATATAGTTACCCCAAACATCTACACATGTATCCAGCAGTTCGGTGCCTGACTTTGCCGAATTGAATAGATTGAGACGATCATTCAGACCTTTGACCTCATCCACATAATTCATGGTCGCAATCATTAGCTCGGTTCTCGACGCAAAGTGGAGATAAACCGCCTGCCGAGAAATACCCGCCGCTTTAGCGATGTCGCTCATTTTCACGCCCTGACCATGGTGCGCTTCCAGCAGTTGCCAGGTCGCTTCCAAAATACGTGTTTTTGTCGCACTGGTTTTTATATCGGATTCTTCACTTGACATGGTGTCAAGCGTATCCTAAGCTTTACATCATGTCAATTGACACGGTGTCAAGCGGCGACTACAAACACACATTAAGGAGAATATAATGAAACTCATCATCTTTGGAGCAACAGGTAGTATTGGCAAACAGGTTGTAAATCAGGCACTTGAACAAGGCCATCAGGTTACCGCTTTTGTACGCACTGCCGCGAAAATGGCTATCGAACATGACAATCTGCATATATCGCTGGGTGATGTCATGGATCCCATATCGGTGGAAAGCGCTATTAAAAGCCACGAAGCCGTGCTGGTTTCCATCGGGGCAGGCAGAAAAGGCACAGTTCGGTCGGATGGAACAAGCAATATCATCAAGGCGATGAAAAAGGTCGGCGTGCGTCGTTTAATCTGCCAGTCAACACTGGGTGTTGGCAGCAGCCGTGGCAATCTGAATGCTTTGTGGAAATACATCATGTTTGGGCTCGTTTTACGCCCGGCGTATGCTGACCATGTGCAGCAGGAAGCGCACGTCATAAAAAGCGGCCTGGACTGGACGATTGTACGCCCCGGGGCCTTCATAGATGGCGAGCTGACTGGCCAATACAAGCATGGCTTTCCCGGTACGGACAAAACAACAAAACTAAAAATCTCTCGCAACGATGTTGCAGACTTTATGTTGAAACAATTGTTCGATACTAAGTATCTACACAAGATGCCCGGACTGTCGTACTGAATGTGAAATATTAAATTGTAACGGAGGATACTATGACTACACCATTAACAGATATTTACACAGACATCCGCACGCTTGCTGAGCAGTTCGAGTCAGTCTTCAAACAAGGCGATGCCGCGAGTATCGCCGAGTTCTATAGCGATGACGGAATGCTGTTGCCAACAGGAGTCGATTTTGTTCAGGGAAAACCTGCGATAAAGACGTATTGGCAACACGCAATAGATATGGGCATCAAGAACGTCAGACTCGACATCGTAGAACTAGAGCAGCATGACAATACGACCATCGAAATGAGCAAGTACACTCTCAGTGACGAGAATGGCAAGGTAGTAGATCAAGGTAAAGGGATTGTGATCTGGAAATGTGAAGCTGGCCACTGGAAGATGCACCGTGATATATGGAATAGCAGCATAGAGTGAGTGAAAAAGGGAAGGAGGGATTTATAACAATCCCTCCTGGTTTTTCCATTTCGAGGCAGGTTCATGACTAGCATCTCCTGATCATTCCCATGCCTAACATGGTGACCGCCAGCAAGGGAATGATGGCGGGTTTTAGAATGACAAAGAGCGCGGAAAAATAAAACGCGATACCTGAAAGCAATAACACCCAAACGGGAAACAAGTGGGCGATGAATTTCAGGGGAGTTTGCATGAATTGTTATGGGCTTTTACTCTTTTGTGACTCTTCGTTGTAACTTATCAACAGTTCCCCCGCTTTCAGTAATACCAATAGATGCGTAGTTCTCTCCTGTGTACTCATTTCGCGACTACCGTAATTGGTACCATCACGTGTAACAAAATCTTCAATCAATGCCTGTAATGCTTCTTAGGATAATTCGTTATAAGCGGTAATCATGACCGGTTTTCAAAATGACTCCCATGGGTAACCAATGATAACCGAAACTTCGACGCCTTCATCACCATCCGCCACATCCCCTCTGATAACCAAACCAGATGCTGTCACCATGCGTGCACCTACTCCATAAGATTCTCTCCAGGTGTCACCCAGTTCTGAGCGGGTATCAGCAACCGTACCGCGTTCATAAAAAAATGCGACCTGTATGGTGGTACGGACATCTTTAGCGATCCAGATATCAAATGGCGTGAATTCGTCGGTTAGATTCCAACGAAACTCAGCACCAACAAACTGGGTATGTGCACCTTTATACCGGCCGTCAGGATAGGATCGCAACCGTCCCCAACCGCCCAGGCTTTCTGCCGTACCATAGGTGTTATGTGCGATGATGTTATTGATGACCTGGGTACACAGTGCCTGTTGCTCTGCTGTTAAACCGGGGTCACTGCAATTCAGGCCCTGCTCGGCCTCAACAGTTGCAAAATTAGTTTCCCCCTGTCGTGTAACATGTGCATCAGACTGAAAGTAATTCAACGCAATGGTAGACCGTTTACCAATCGGAATGTACCCGGTTAAGTTATGTTCAAGCTGATAGTATTCAGGATCGCTGAGGTCATCGTTATCCGTCCACCAGCGCGCTAGTTGATAACGAACGCCACGTCGTGGGTCGAGATAATCATCCGTCCAGTCCAGTCGGAACCCTAAGTTATAGACCGTTGGACTATCAGTAACAGCATTACTGGTATTCAGGATCAGATTGCCGTCATTATCACGGATGGCGCCCAGCCTGCTCTCGCCTTCGATTGCCCCCCCGTATACCTCGAGCATGCGATCCAGCCAGGTACCGGTTAAACGCATGGAGTAATACTCGGTATCATTTAACTCGAGTATCGTATAGTCATCCTTGGAACCCGACATGCCCCGGCTGCTATAACTTTGTACCGAGACCTGGGATAAACGCTGTAGGCCGACATCGAAGATTAGGTGGTTTTTTATCAGATGGTTATCAATCGAAAGAATGCCGGCCCCTTCGATGGCACCGCCCAGGGCAAAACCGATCACATCAGAATGCGTATCATTCATATTGGTATAGGAAACGCCAAGCAAAAATCCCTCACCGATACCCGGGAGGCTATAGGGCATCGGGATAATATAGTATCCCGGCGCTTTAGAGAATTGATCGCGACGACGCTCTACTGCATTTGCCGCACTTATAGAAAGATATGCCAGGGCAAAAATAATGAAAGCGGTAAAGAATCGAACTGCTTTGCCAGGATTATTCATACTCATCCTATTGTACCTCCCTGAATAGACTCGAGTACTATATCGTAATTTGCCATAGGAAAAACGGGCAGAGCGTTATTCACCACTCATTCCTCTACCCCATAAAGTATGGCATTTATTCAGGTATCTTCAAATGGAATGTAATGCGAACCATCGCAGTCGTGATGAAATAGGGGCATCACCTTTTTTTTAATATCATGGATTGCTATATTGCGACAAAAAATTAAGCATATCGATTTCGTAATCATTATTACTACCATCGCGTTTGCCATCAGGCCAACGGGCATGATTAAGGATTCCACCCGTATTTGCACATTGATCTAAATCATAACTCGGCTGTCCTAACTGGCATTCTGGAGCTAATGCTGCACCAAAAACATTCGTGCATTCGAGTTTGCTGGTCGTGCAACTATTCCCAGTAGCGAGCGCACCACGGCCATCGATTGTTAATGTCGCTAAGGTAGTTAATCCCGTAAGCTGGTTACCATTGACTAACCATTGCTCTGTATTATGGCCTGGAGGGGTTAAAAACCAACCTTGCTGCGTATCGTTGCATGCCAAAGCAGCATCACAATTTCGGCGCACGATAAATTGTGGAACATCCGCCTGAGGGTATGGATTTAAACGGCATTCAGATCCATTCCCACCGTCTATATCAATTTCATCGAAGGGATCCCCACCTGAGAAAGTTGCACTAGCTGCTATTTTATTCCCACTTGGTGTTGTTACCGTATGGCGCGCGATAGAATACAAATGCGAAAACATTGCACCATTAGACCATCCGGTAATATAAATACGCGATGTATCGATACCACCTTGCGCGACAATATCATCAATAATCGCATCGACATTAGCAATATCAGGATTTGTTGATGGTGAGTTAAGGTCACGATAGAAAAAATCATGATGATTACCGTCACGCGGTTCGATGGTTGGGTAGTGAAGATTTCTCCCCTGAATCGAGACAAGCGTAAATCCGGGTATACCTGCAGCCAATTGATAGCTGATGGCTTTCTGTCTTAAATGAGTGAAACGATACACATCAGCCGCATTTCCCTGGCCACCAGGATGCATAAATATAACCAGCGGCGTATTCGCTATCGTCGCTGGACGGAACAGGCAATAATAACGCGTTGTTCCATCTATGCCGGCAATGCTCTGTGCTGCCCCATCGTCATAAAACGGATGGTCGGCACTATTATAAGTCTGGCATAGTGGCAAGCTTGACGGTTCTGTAATTTCAAAGATGCCCTTATCGATGAGTTCACTGGCGACGTCAATACAAGGATTGTCCTGTGTGCAGGTTGCCACGGCCTGTGTTAATCCAGTTATCGAATTGCACGCGACCACTTCTTGAGTTGGGTTGGTACTACTGCCACATGCGGTTATGCCAAGCGCGATGCAATTTACTAGTAAAAATTTGCTGAATAAAACGAATACTTGCCGTGTCATAAGACTCTACCTTTTCCATGAAATCAGAACATTTAGTAACCATATATAAAAATTCACATGGAAGTGTCACAAAACTTATGAAAAATGTAACGAGATATGTCTGCGAAAAAAGGGATAATGGAAAAGGAGAGTTAAGTGACCCAGGCCAGATTTTCGATTTTCGTTCTCATCTTCTCCCTGCAGTCGTGACCTAAATTATTCATTCAAAATCAAGCGAGGCAATTATTCTATTTAGGCGGCCCTGTTCGCCTGACTCCTCTGACGACATATTCGCATCACCGGCATGGCGAGCAGTGAGCTCTAACCGTTCAATAAATTCTCGAGTACAGGTTGCCACTGTCTCTTTTATTTTCTCAAACACCTCAACAATTTCATCAGGTGTTCTCACCCATGCTTCGATATAGAGTCCCCCTTTTTCTTTTATATTGGGTTTGGATACATGATCTGCTAACAGGTTATTAAAATCTCTGCACCATTCCGAAGGTGCCTGGTGTGACAATTTAAAGAAGAGATCGATATAGGGTTCCTTGCGAATGGCGGGTGGCCGCATTTCATCAATACCGATGATCTTAATATCACTGATGCCTTCCATTTTGTTTACTCCGAAAATTTATAAGTGCCATACAAAAAAGGGCAGAGATGTTTTTTTCTCTGCCCCTGATATTTTTAGTACTGGCCACGCTGATACTGGAGGCCATAACCGCCATAACCATAAGGCGCACCGTATCCACCGGCTGGACCACCATTTCCATATGGGGCACCGTATCCGTATGGTGATGGATAACCACCAGATTGTGGGTAACCGTAGGGGCTTCCATAACCATATGGCGCGCCGTAACCACCATGGTTTTGGTTCCCGTTACCGCCATAGTTTTGGTTACCATAACCACTATAGTTTTGGTTGCCGTAACCACCATAGTTTTGGTTACCATTACCGCCATAGTTTTGATTGCTGTAACCGCTATAGTTTTGGTTACCGTAACCATTGGCGCGGCTATTACCTCTTCCATTTCCACTAAAGCTCATGTTGAAATCACCCATGCCATTTCCATTGAAAGGTCCAAAACCACCTCCACCAGGTCCGCCCCAGGCATGGGCTGTGTTGATGTTTGCGAGTGCGATAGCGGTGCTGATCAGACCAACTTTGATTGCAGTATTCATACTGACTCCTTACGATTTAATAATACAAAGCGATAATGACGTTCATACCTAAACGACAAATGCAGCAGAATTGGAGAGTTGGTAAATCCCGTTATTTGGAGTAACGGATCAGAAAGACGCTGGAAATGAGGTGCAAATGACAAACATCCTACAAGTACCCACAACTTAACAGAGAATGGGACAAGTTGACATCAATACCTGCTGAAGAAAGGAAACAAAGCATAATTAAAATGCTGAGTTCCAGTGCACGGATCAGACTAAGTCATTGAAACGATAAGATTAAAGGGGTCAGAGTGAACCTCCCCTTTAATTTAATTGCCTTTAATTGTTTTTTTGCTCCGGCCTCAAATATTATTGTGAATATTCCCAATCTGTCTGTGTACTTTTTCACAGTCTTATGTGCTTTCTCTGTCCATGATAGCCATGAAGTTTTTTCTTAGATAGACACAATTCTGGCATCAAACAGGGAGAGAGATATGTCTCATGCAAAAAGCAATTTATTTGAGGTCATTGCACCTCGTTCAAGATTCTACCAGGGACCATTTGGCAGACTTTGTCCCAACCTGCCAGCATGGACGCCACCGCAATTTGACCCAGACAAAGACGAAGAGGCTATTTCACAACACCTGCTTGATATTGCGAACAATGAAATGATTGAGCTACCAGGTAAAACACCGGGAGAGATAGCCGATAACAATACGCTGATTGAGCAACTAGAAAAAGATTTTGGTTCAGATATTCCAGCTGGGTATACCTATTTTGGTCAATTTATCGATCATGATATTACTTTTGATCCCGCATCATCCCTGATGCGACGCAACGATCCGAATGGCCTACTCAATCATCGTACTCCGCGTCTGGATCTGGACAATATCTATGGCAAGGGTCGTGATCAAAGTCCCTATTTATACGATGATGAGGATAAAGATAAATTTCTTATTGGACAGGTCGAAGGATCTAATCTGCGTGATTTACCACGCAATGGCCAGGGGCGTGCGTTAATTGGTGATATGCGTAATGATGAAAACAGCATGGTATCACAATTGCAGTTGGCATTCTTATTAGCCCATAACACACTAGTCGATAGAGCAAGGGCTGAGAACCTGGATAACCCATTTGAAGAAGCCAGAAAAACACTACGCTGGTTGTATCAACATATTGTCTGGAATGATTTCCTCACGCGTGTAACTAAAAAAGACATACACAAGTGTGCAATGTCTCTGGATGAGGTTTGTGGTAAAGCAAAACAATGGCAGCTAGGACTGGACTATATTTATAAATGGAAGCATCAACCTTTTATGCCGGTTGAGTTTTCTGTCGCGGCATATCGATTCGGACATTCTATGGTTCAAAATAGTTATCAGACCAATCAACCGCATCGTGGCTTTGGTAATTTCGCGCCTATATTCGATAACGCAGGTGCGGCCAACCCCGATGATTTGCGCGGTTTCAGACCGATGATGAAAGAAAACTATATTCAATGGGACTGGTTCCTGGAAATGACCACTTCACGTGGCCCCTTCCCTCAGCACGCACGCAAGATCGACACAAAACTTTCAAATGCACTGGCATTTCTACATGAGGCTCCTTCTGGTTCACCAATGAATGTTCTCGCGTTCAGGAACATGTTGCGAGGCTTTCAATTTGGTTTGCCATCAGGCACTGCAGTTGCGAAAAAATTCTGTCTCGATCCAATTGATATTAAACCGGATCATGATTCATTGTGGTTCTATATTCTCAAAGAAGCGGAAAGCCAGTCATGCAAAAAGACCGGGCAAACACTGGGACAGTTGGGCTCAATGATTGTATGTGCCACCTTTGCCGGCTTATTACAGGGTGATCCAAATTCATGGGTGAATGTCGAGCCTTGCTGGACACCTGATGATGATTCGCTGTTAACAGAGGACGATAATGTTGATCCAGGTAACTGGACACTGGCTTCTATCATCCGTCTAGCGGGTTTGCCCGTAGACGCGAATGATGTGACAAACCAAAGTTGATCTAAAAAGGTAACGGAGGGATTATTCCCAACCATCATTCTGTCTGGTTAGAATAATTCCCTCCGACTTCGATGGCGAAGCTGCGACAGGTTTGTAGATAAGAAATAGGAGAGCGATGAATTTCAGGGGTGTTTGCATGAGTTGTTATGAGTTGTTATGAGTTTTTATGAGTTTTTATGAGTTTTTATGAGTTTTTATGAGTTTTTATGAGTTTTTATGAGTTTTTATGAGTTTTTATGAGTTTTTACTCTGACCCAATTATTTGTTCATAATCACTGTTTACACTATAAATAAGGGGACGGAGGGATTTATACTTGACCAGTGGTTAAAATTAAATCCCTCCGTCCCCTTTTACATCTTTCAAGTGCAATCGTTTGACTTTTAAACCTTCCACGACCTCGTCAGACTGGGTTTCAATTTATTGCTGGATAGGAACCATCTCATAAGCTAATTCATCATATTCATCATACAAACGCTTAAAATGACCACCTTCAACTTTTAATTCATGGATTTGGTCATTGTATTCCTGAATATTGAGATCAGAGACGAATCAATTATTTCTACTGATAGAAAAAATTAAAACGTCTCTGACTTATATATTTTTTGGACCCCTTTTGTTTATAATCCAAACACATCGGTAAGCAAAAGTTCGACCTCATTGGCGGCATCGAGTGTCGCCGCTATCGCCGCCGCATCATCTCCCCCAACATTACCGCCCATCGTTCTACAGGTATCGAGATAAGCCTGATACTCTGTGTTATTTGCGAATATTTGCCCCGTATCAAATCGTCTTTTTTCAAACGTATCTATTCTCGTTTCGCCGGCACAATCGTGCGGTATTCTCGCATCCGCAATATAAGTAAGCGAACCACCGGAGTCGAATACATGATGTGCACCGGGATACGTTATAATGCTGGCATTGGCATTAACCCCATTCAAGGAATTGACTAAATCGATGCACGCGGTGTAGGCATCCCACTCATCCGCCTCGCCATGTAAAATTAACATCGGGGCTTGCGATATATTCGGTGACCACTGGCGAATATTGCACTGCGGGTAATAACCGATATAGGCCTTGAATTGATTGGTCGCCGGGGCAATCACATTTTGCGACTCTTTAAAAAACGTGTTTACCACTACTAATCCACCAACGGAATAACCAATGATACCAACTCGATCGGGATCGATTTCTGGTAACTGACTGAGTACCACCAAGGCAATGAGTGCATCGGCGACATTGGCGGCGGTGCTAAGGCCTAATTGACTAGTAAACCCACGGGGGGTCTGACTATCAATTAGAAAGGCGGCTATGCCTAGATTATTAAGCGCCATGGCTTTGCCAACGTAAAAATTACCACTATTTTGAATGCCTGAACTACCATGGGATATCACCATCGCCGGGACAGGTCCGGTTACCCCCTGAGGCATATACAACGTACCAGTAACATCGGCCTGAGGTAATCCAACACGGCCATTAACCAGATCGCGATAGGTACCCGGCGTTACGCTCTGAAATACTATTTCTCCATTGGCATCGGGCCCGGTAAAGACCGGATCAAAACTTGTCGGAGTCGTTCCACCGCCACCGGCATTACCACCCCCGCCGTCATCGCCACCTCCACCGCAGGCACTTAAGCCAACAAGACAAACCATTAGCATCGTAAAATAAAACGTTTTTAAACATTTGTGGTGCGGCATTGTCTGATCCTCCATTTTTATGGGTTATACGTATTGCATCACCACGCTGAAGAGACTCAATGATGCGATAAACGGATATCAACACAAACTCATAACCCGAAAGAAATAACTTTGAAGTTTGTCTTTTCTAGGCTACTTACAGCCCTTCCTGGTTACCCGGCACAAACTTTTTATAGCTAATAAGAAGCACCCTAACGCCATTGGCTTTCACTATGTATTTTTTGTAAGTACCGTTGTCTTCCGTGACAACACGACAACGTTCTTTTTTGGGAATACCCGAATAGGGATCTTTTAAGGTGATACACATGTTTCCCTTGTCATCGATGCGCCAAATCCCGGGCCATTTTTCGTCTTTGCGTAACATCTGCAGACTACCGTCTGCGGCGTAGTAGGTGATGATGTCGAACTCTTTTTTCTCGTGATAGGAAAAGATCGTTTTGTCGCTGAACAGCGCCCTGACCTCCTCTCCTTTTAGATCTCTGGCCTGTGCAACCGGGATTGCGAATGCAATAAACAGTGCGCAGAAAAGAATACCATAACTCATCGTTGTGTTTTTCATATCATTCTCCTTTGAAAATTATTAAACTCATTCATCTGCCCTATATCATGATTTCATTGCTATCCTATTTCACATCTGACGAAATCCACGCCTGACAAGGGCCGTACTTACATAAACTATTGCAAACAGCCCTCCTCAATTCATCATCCATTTGGGTGACGGGAACCAATAAATTAAAGATGGTGATATTTAGATAGCCGCAATGTCGGCACCTCTCCGAATTAAACCTATTCTTTTTTGTTTATGGCAAAACAAAAACTGTATTCAGAAAATTGATCACATCCCTGGTTGAATTATCCTGTGATTCCTGTGTTCCACCCAGGGTGATCGTATTGGGGATGGTGTCACTGCATTGCAAAAGATAAGAAAAATACTCACTGAAGGTATTATAGGTTTGACCCGTTTTGTAATTTCTTTTCCGTAACGTATCAAGGCGAAATTCAGCACTGCATTGTGTGAACTCAATCAGATCGTTTTGTGTGGAAAAACCGACACCATCGAAACTATGATATACGCCGGGATAGACGATCGTCGTAACATCGGCACCGTTGGTACTCAGGATAGCGTTGTGCTCGACACAAGCTGCCGCCGTCCCTAGCTCATCCAGTTCGCCCACCAGGGTTAAAATGGGTTCGCTTGCCATATTGGGTGACCATTGACGTCTTTCACATACTGGATAAATCGGTATGTAGGCCGCAAACGTTAAACTGGCATCGAGAAATTGGTTACGCACTTCATTGGACACCGTCCCCTGCACTGCTTGTGCGCCCGCTGAAAAACCAATAAATCCAATGCGATCAGGATCGATATCGGGATGCGTGCTGAGTAGTTTCAATGCCACCATGGCATCCACCATTTGCACACTGTGACTGATTTGCGCCTGCCCACTGGGCGCCAAGGGCGGATTTCTGCCTGTATAGCTATCGATGACGAACGCGGCAATGCCGTTTGAGGTAAACAGTGGCGTCCAAAGATCATAGAGCTTACTCGAAATACCACCGGAGCTATGCGCGATGATCATGGCCGGCACCTTGCCGGTGCGATTAGTGGGCAGCGCCAGGATCCCCGATACGGTCGTGGTCGTATTACTATAGTTGCCGGTAACGAGCCGTTCGATATTTCTGGGAGTCAGCGTATTAAAACTGATCTCACCTTCATCACCGGAGAGCAACACGAGATCAGGGTTAAGATCTCTGGTTTGTGCAACCGGCACAGAACCATCCCCGTCACCCCCACCCCCACAACCTGATAAAAATATGATGAAAAAACCAATATTTAAGATATGTAAATATTTAAGATGTTTGATCATGGTCAACTCCTACCTCTTTAATATTTGAAAAGTCGCTCTCGTAATGAAAGATTGAGCACTGTTTTTCTTCTTGGCCTTTCCGAAATATCTAACGATCATAGCTAAGCCTAATGCCGCTAAAATTACTACTGTAAACTGCAATTACCCTTGGTATTTCGTGAGGAAATCACTACACTTTATGAAGAACTATGAAAGTACGCCGTTTTGACTGGACAAAGATATGCAAAAGGCGTTATCTATATAAACTATATGTAAACAGGAAATATCCGACCATTCTTTCTGCCATGGCCACAATTATACTTGTTGAAGATGATCCCATTCTGCAAAGCAATTTCACTGACTTGCTCACAGATGAGGGCTTTGCTGTGGAAGGTTATACTGACCGACAGTCTGCGATGCAACGCTTTGAGGAGTTTCTACCCGATATCGTTTTGCTTGATATTAGTCTCGGCCGAGAAACCGAAGCTGGTTTTCAACTATGCCAGGAGCTGAGGAAAAAGTCAGAAACGATCCCTATCATTTTTCTGACATCTCACGATAGCGACTTCGACAAGATCTCAGGTATGCGCCTTGGAGCGGATGATTATCTGACTAAAGATATCAGCATGGATTACCTGCTGGTGCGAATCAATGCTTTATTACGACGTATAGAGGTGCACAAAGCTATTAGAGAAAATGCCGAGGATACGATTATTACCAAAGACAAGCTATCAATCAATCTCGATGAGCTTGTTATATTATGGGATTCAACCCCTCTCGATATTAGCTTAACCCAATTTTGGATCGTTCGTGCATTGGCCAACCATTCGGGCCATGTCCATACTCACTCACAATTAATGGAGGCGGCCAATATCACTGTTGAGCCGAACACCATAGCTGCCCACATTAAAAATATTCGTGAGCGATTCGAAGAGATTGACCCCGCTTTTTCATGTATTAAAACGGAACGTGGTATTGGCTATCGTTGGGCGACGAAATAGTTACTGTTCGACTCGATCAGTAGAGGGTAGCGTGATGACAAAACGTGCACCCATTGTACCCTCAAGATCAAATGCCTTTAATGATCCTCCATATTGTTCTGCGATCATCCTCGCCACATATAGGCCATAGCCGCGTTTCTGCCCCTGGATGTCATGTTCACGAAACGAGGTAAATAAGTCAAAGATGGCCTCTTTATCTTGCGGCAATGGCTGACCCTCATTAATAATCTCAATTGTTGCCGTTCTATTTTGATAGTTAGCTTTGACCGTGATGGCAGACAATTCGTGAGCATGATCTAGCGCATTTTCTATGATCTTGTCCAGCAGCTGGATAATACGTTCCTCACGCCCGTTAATCTCGAAGTTACTAGGCGTACATGAGAACCTGATTTCTCTGCCGTGATTGTTGTCATGACAATCTTCGATATACTCCTTAAGCAATTCTGACAAGGAAAACAGATGTGTTTCTTCTTTGTAGAAGCTCGATTCCAGACTTGAGGCGTTGCTGACACTGTCCAGCAGACTTGACATGATCTCAATACTGCGGCCACCACGTTCTACATATTTTTTCGCTTTGTTAATCTCTCCACTTCGGTCCAGGAGTTCAATGGATGTCCGTGCGCCAATCATAGCGTTGCGTAATTCATGACGCAGGAAAGAGGCGATCTGTTCAAGCCATTCGATCCGGGACTGCTCGATCTGGTGGTGTTTCTGTTCATTAACTAGCAATTGTTGTGAAATCAGAAAGGAGCGCCGGGATGTTCTTTCCGATACATAGTTACCCACCGTTAAAAACATTGCAGAGGCAAGCATCAAGACCAGTGAAATAGTAATATTCTGTTCACTGGCCTGAATATGCAAAACAGCGGCGACCTGCCAAATGGTGATTAGCCAGGTAATTGTCGCCGCATAAGTAAATCTCAATCCAAGTAGGACACAACAAAATATCGCCACCAGTACGGTTCCCGAGACCCAGTACATGACGCTTTGTTCGCCATACATAACGGTACCGAAACCCATGCAGATGCCATTAATAAAAAACAATAGTGAGTTAAGCCATTGGATTTTGCTTCGATACCAGGAAAAATACGTGAATATGTATCCAGCAAAACTTACTGGGATAAGGACAAAACCACGTATGTACCAGTAGCGAGAATAGTCTTCCAGAACGATAACATCGAGGCCTAGAAAAATGATGTGGGTCAGACCGCTAATAAAAAGCGCCCACCGCACAAAGATAAGCGATGATTGGAACCAATGTTCCCAGTAACTTGACTCCAGGTCTTGATCAATAAAACGTTGAGTCAGAATGTGATTTTTAGTCGTGTGTTCCATCTCATGTACATTGCCACAATGGAAATAAAGAACAGGAATTATAAACCCTCCTTTCCCTGATAATCCATGTGTCGCTAAGTTATTTGAGGATGGCATTCGCTCCTCAGCTAGTCATATCGATTGGCGCACTCGGGTCCGTCTGCAAAAATCGCCCTTGTAACCATGTCTTTGCCGCTCTTTACAAATATTTAAACTTCTTTAAAATAATTGGAATAATTGGGGTCAGAAAATAATTGGGGTCAGAGAACAATTAACTCTAATATTCAACACTTCTTATATTCGAATCAATTGCTCTCTGACCCGGTTTTTCAATTCAAAAGCAGGGTCACAGGTTTAGCCATGCCGCATAGAGCAACACGACTGTACCTGATAAGGATGTCATTGCGCCCATAGAATTACCAGCGTACACCAGCTTTGCAGCCATGGGCCCTTTTGAAGACAAGCCCCTATGACCGACAACAGGCCCAACTAATAAAGCCAGCATAAAGCCATAACCCGAAATGATAAATAAGACAGACATTGTCCATTTGATATTACTGGCTACAACCAAACTGGAAAATGAGACTGACAGTACCAGCAATAAAATAGCACCCATGGGTAATGAGACATGAGCCACTCTCCATGCGCCAATTAGGCGTTCATCAGCATTTTTAAGTATTGCTCTTCCATAGGGTATACCTGCTAGTAAGCCGGCAAGTAACACTATTACCGCATGAAACATCAAATAACGTGCAGATTCTTCCATAATTTTTTTCCTTAGTTTGCAAATAACGTTATGCCAGGATGCGGCAAGCCTGTGGACTGACTGTTCAATTTAATAAGCTACGATTCTAATTAGAATATAATATATGATAAAGGTCATATTAAGATTGCCTGGATTTTCTTATGCCCTACTCAAAAGAACACAAAGCACAAACCCGGAAAGAGATACTTAAAAGTGCGTTTAAGCTCTTTACTGCGTGAAATAGGGTTCAGAGAGGAATATCCTCTAATATTAGAAACAATTGCTTTCTGATCCGGTTTTTCTAGACACTTTTATCACTGCATAACAAATACAGTCATGCAACTTAAAAACACCCATATGATCGGGATTACATAAAGTAACTTGGGAGATTTATATATAAGCAGGATGGTAAGTGTTGCGAAAACGGTTGGATCGGGCGCAAGGGCAAACATTTCGAATTGCAGCCAACTACGACCGGTTATAAATGGAATAAATGGATACAAAATAAATATGATAAATAATAAACCTGAGCCAAGTTTTGCCCTCAGCGTATTTCCCGCGAAAAATACTAATCTGTTTTTTATGACCCCGTACCAGGCTATCAATCCTGCCTGTAGAATAAAACCCAACGCGTACCAGTTAGCCACAACATGGATTTGATAAAAACGCTGGTATAAAAAGGCCCACGCCACCCAACACCAACTCACAACAAGTAATCCTGTAATTACTCGCCCTGCCCAGACAGGCTTTTTCCAGAGCGCGTAAATAATCACGCACGTAGATAATATGGCCACTAAATGCAGTGGCCAGATCGCCTGATTATAAAGCTCGAATTGTCTGTAATAGACCGTTTGTGAAAACAGAATAAAATCGGAGAGACGGTAGCTTGTCAGGTCGTCCATTAATATCAATCTAGATCAAATTACTTTTTCGACATAGTCAATCATGCGTGTTCGCATGGCTTTATCGGGCAACGGACCATAACATGCAGCCATATTTTCATTAACATGTGCAACCTGCGAGGTGGCTGGAATGGCGCAGGTCACCGCTGGGTGCGAGACGACAAATTTTAATAAAAGTTGTGGCCAGTTTTTGCAATCGATATCACTCGCCCATGTTGGCAGTGGTTTACCTTCTAGTTCATCGATCAAATCGCCTCGTTGAAAGGGTCGGTTTACAATCACGGTAATGCCACGTTTCTGCGCAAGTGGTAATAATCTTTTTTCGACTTCACGGTCTATGATATTGTAACTAAACTGTACAAAATCAAGCGATTGAGTTTTCATAATATCTTCTAACTCATTATGCCGACGTCCATGTGAGGTGGTGATACCCATATAACGGATCTTCCCCTGCTGTTTCATACGATACAAAGTTTTTAGATGTTGTTCCCACTCGACGAGATTATGTACCTGCATCAAATCAAAAGAATCAACATTCCAGTAACGTCTGGATTGTTCTATTTGCGCAGGGCCCGTATCGGATTCCCATGTCCAAACCTTATCGGCCGAAAACACATTTTTGGCTTTCATTAATTTTTTCAGACCATAACCAATGGCCGGCTGTGATGATCCATACATGGGAGAGGAATCAATCAATTTACCACCCGCATTAAAAAAGTCGCGCATAACCGCAGCAACGTTATCCAAAGCGCCCGGATCATCACCCACGTTAAATGTTCGTGAACTACCCAGCCCGATCACCGGTATTCGTTCATTACTGGAAGGAATAGGCTTGGTTATCAATGTTCCCGGCCTGGCCTGTGCAAGCCTTGGAGCTCTTAGCCCACCGATTGTCCCAACTATACCCAGGGCCATATATTGTGAAAAACGACGACGGGACCAGTTGAATTGATTTTTCATAGCCACCCTACCGAACATTAAAAGGTCTTACATATTATTATGTCTTTATCTAAATTTCACAAAAAGTTGAGGTCAGAGGGGAATATTCTCTGATATTAGAAACAATTGCTCTCTGACCCCGTTTTCTATGAATATTTGTTGGTTCGGTTCTTATGAAATGAAATAGGCCGTTCTTGCATTAAGTGCAACTTCATACATGGCCGCAACGCCGCAAATATCGACCGGTACGATCCATTCATCATGATCAAAACCCATTACGCCTAAAGAGGGCGCGCATACCTGGAACTTGACGCCACTTTCTTGTGCGATTTCAATTTGCTCTTCGAGTGAGGCCATATTGTTTTTCATCATATAGTTAAACATTTTTCTTCCTAAACTACCAAACGCCATTTTAGAGGGCGATAGATCTTTACTGTTACCGGGCAACATCAGATTAATTAGTTTATTTGCAAACGTTTTCCCTTTGAGCTTTTTGCCCTTCTTAATTACACTGCATCCCCAAAATGTGAAATACATGGTTACCTCCATACCCATGCCAATGGCACCAATGGCCATGATAAATGCAGCAACGGCTTTATCGAAATCACTAGATAGTAAAATGATTGAAACACGGTCCTCGGGGACTCGTTTTTTAATGTCATAAAGCTGTGAATCCAGCTCAGCGACTTTGGCTATGAGTTCAGAAATTTGCGTAGGTGAAGTGTCTATTACAGCGCTCATGGTGTACTCCTGTGCTTTTAGGTACATAATCTTGTACTAAGCATATATAAGATATTGATTATTTAACATGTTATAAACAAGGAGAATGCTTAGTTAAACTAACTAACATCCCTTACAAACATCTAAGGTCATAATTGTGGAACAGTTAAACGTACTGGATTTTATTGAAGTAACAGGTGTGTTTGAGCGAAAAATTAATCTTGCCCTGAACTATGCAGGTCTACGTTTGCCGAATTTCAAGGCGCTTAATTATCTTGAAAAGACCGGAAAAATCACAGTGTCTGATTTAAGCAGGGCTATGTCGGTAACACAGGCAACAACCAGCGTGCTTGCTAACCAGTTAATAAAAGCCGGTGTGGTCGAGACCATTGCTAACAGTTCCGATAAGCGATCGTATTATCTAAAAATGACCCCATTGGGATTGCAAAGACTGGATGTAGCCAGACTGGAAGTGGCATTGGTGGAAAAGAAAATTACAAATAAATTGCCACAGGATCTTGTGAAGACACTTAATCATGTCTCGCTATTGATAAAGGAAGAACTGTAGGTCAGTCTTTAGTTAGAGCAACAATCACTCTGGTTTCCCCCGTTTATTTGGATTAATCATTTCAGTACAGATGATGTTTAAAATAATGGAGCACGAACAGATAAAATTTTTAATATTTCATGCTGATACTATGTAAAATGCTTGATACAAAACATAGAAAGGAGTGACAGATGGATAAGATGACATTCAAAGGCAGCTGTTTATGTGGCTCAGTCAAGTATGAATTGGCTGGAGAGCCGAAACGCTTTTATCACTGTCATTGTCAGCGTTGTCGTAAGGCAACAGGAACAGGCCATGCAAGTAATATCATGATTAAAGAAGAAAATTTTAAATGGCTTGCAGGAGAAGCGTTACTGAAAAGATATAAGGCACCTGAAGCAGAACGGTTTTATACGTATTTCTGTTCAGAATGTGGCAGCGCCATGCCCCGGCATGTGCCTGAGATTGGTATGATCATTATTCCCGCTGGTTCTTTAGACAATAAGATTTCTATTAAACCAGAAGCACGAATATTCTGGGATTCACGTGCAGAGTGGTCTTGTACCGGTGATGGTATCAAGACATATTCAGAGTACCCTCAGTAGTAAGCCACGAAAATAAGGGCCGAGTGAACGTCCCACGCTTTCGATATAGGGGTCAGAGAACGTTATTCTATAACACTAGTGTCCATATGACTCTTTTTTCGGATGGCTTTATCAATTTCACAAATATAAGGAAAAGTGCTTTTTGGTTTGGCAAGATGAAAGCCCTGTCCAAAATTAACACCAAGTTCCATAAGTAAGTCAATGATTTCTTCTGATTCAACAAATTCAGCCGTAGAGGTAATACCAAGTCCGCGCGCCATGTCACTCATGGCCTTAATAAAGACACGATCAAAATTATCGCGTGCAAGTTGGCGAACAAAACTTCCATCTAGTTTAATCATATCAACCGGTAAATGTTTGAGATAATGAAATGATGAGAATCCCACACCAAAATCATCCAGCGCGACAAAACATCCCAGTGCATGTAATTCATCGGTAAAACGCCGGGCATTGGATATATTTTCAACTGCTGCCGTTTCAGTAATTTCAAAAATAAGCATACTAGGTTCGGCGTTGCTATTTCTAATTTCTGTTTTAATCCATTCAAGCACCTGAGGATTACCAAAGTGGCGTCCAGAAAGATTGACAGCCAACCTTACCGGTTCCTCAGTTCGGTTACTGTCACCCTGAACCTGAATGGCCTTGCTTAATACCCATTTGTCTACGTCACGTATCATTCCAAACCGTTCTGCAATGTCCAGAAATGCACTCGGAGGTATTAAACCACCATCAACGTCCAGCATGCGCAACAGAACTTCATAGTAAGACACCGTTCTAGTATCGAGTTTAAAAATAGGCTGGAAATGCAGAACAAAGAGATCCTCTTCCAGTGCCTTGCGGATTCGATGTTCCCACTGCAATTTGGCATGCATAGCAGTCAGTTGTTGGTCGGCCTCCCGATAAATATGATAGGTATTTCTTCCTTCGTCCTTTGCACTGTACATAGCCGCATCTGCCTTTGCGAGCAAATTACCTGGTACAGTGCCGTGCATCGGAAAAATAACAATACCTATACTGGCAGTGACCGGCGTTTCCATACCTACAAATTCTTTATTACTGACAACCATTTTCTTTAATAATTGTCCTGCAACCTCTTCGGCCTCTTCTTGTGAGGTATTAGGCAGGATAATGCCAAACTCATCACCACCAAGACGACCCAGGAAATCAACTTTTCGAATATTAGCCGCCAGACATTGCGCAATGACTACCAGATACTCATCACCGGCCTGATGCCCCATGGTGTCATTGATATACTTGAATTGATCCAGATCGATGAACATCAGAGCTCCTTGTTGTTCAAAGCGATCGACATACTGCAGCGCTCTTTCCAGTTCTTCATGGAAACGACTACGATTGAATAAACCTGTCAGGGCATCATGCTCAGCCAGGTAGGCAATCCGTTTTTCATTTAGTTTTTGCTCGGTGACATCGAGAAATAAACTACGACAGACTAATTCGCCTGACTCATCATAATTGAAATTATTAATGCTACGAATATCAACCAGGTGATCATCCTTGTGTTTCATACGAAAATCGATAATCGCTGTTCCTGCCTTTTTGTTATATGTATCGCGCTGACGTTTGAAAGATTCCAGGTCTTCATGATATATGTATTTTTCCAGGAAATTGGGGGAGTACCAGTCATTCGTAGGGTAACCAAGGAGCCGTTCTGCTTCACGACTTACATATTTAAATTGACAGGTTTTGGGATCAGCTTCAACGATGACGGCATCGACACCATCAAGCAAAGTTTGCAATTCCTGTGTTTTCTTTTCCAGTGCATCGTGTTCTTCGGCCAGGGCGTTACGTGTGTATGACAGATGGCTGGCCAGATTATTGAATGCCCGAGCCAGATCGCCCAGTTCGTCACGGGTTAGCAATTCTATACGATGATCCAGTTCATCTCTGGCGAGTGCCTTGGCCCCTTCTTCGAGCTTGCGCAGACCACGCGTCAGAAAATAGCCGACAGCAAACGTAACCAGTATCGACAGAACGATTTCTATTGAGGCGATGAACGCATTTTGTGTGCGGGTCTTTCTAATCAGAGATTCGACATGCTCGATTGAATAACCAAGTTTTAACATGCCCAGCTTTTGCTTCGAAAGGCTGATGTCTCTAAATGAATCAAAACATCCATCGACTTTTGCCTGCTGATAGTTAGCATCTGCAATAAAGTTGACAGGGACTTTGCCAATCGAGGCCATGGTTTGACCATCTTTATTGAGTACCTGGGCATAAACTATCTTGTGTTCATTTTCCAGCAGTGACAATGTATCCAGCACGATGGCGCGATCATCAGCAGCCAGACCGGGTGCGAGCTGATTCGAGAGCAATTTAATTTCTTCCTTGAAATGTTCTTCCAACACTTCAGCATGACTGGAGCCTATAAGCCGCACACTGTTCCATACCAGTACGGTCAGCATAATTAATTCAATAATGACGACACTTAAGATCAGACGTGTAGAAAGACGAAATCTCATCGTAATAATGGCTGGTTGTACTTCTTCTACTGTTCGGCTTTTTTCATTTTGACAGCCTGCTCCATGTATGGCCGGGCAGGTTCGTAATCCTTTGCACTAACAGCGCGATAACCCTGGAAGGAAATCTCTTTCAAAACTTGTCTACCTTTCTCGCTATCTTTCATACCAACAAGAATTTCGGTAATACGATCACCTAGTTCTTTATCCCGATCACTTGCCACCAACAGTGCCATACTCGGCAGTTTACTTCCTTCCTTGAGAATCCTGAGCGCTTCACCCCGCTTGATAGCTTTTTTGATGATGTTGCTGGACGCAATCGCTGCATCCATTTCACTGGCCAGCACTGCCTGGTTAGCTGCATTATGACTAGTAAAAGCACGATAAACGGGTTGCTTATCGCCAGTCAGCCCCGCATCTCTCAGGAAGCGCTTACCCATCATGCTCATAAGCGCCGGCTTGGGTGGCGTGGCTATCTTTTTGCCCGCCAACGCCTGGATGGTATGAATCGGGCTGTCTTTTTGTACAACAAAGAGTTGCTGAACGTCCTTGATATGTGTTGCCCGGATAACATATTGACCACTATCCGATGCCCTAACCGCAAAATGCGGCGCGGTCACCACAAGATCATATTTACGTTCATCTGTACGCTTTAGAAAAGTTGGAAAATTCTTTGCGGTTTGCAACTCGACCGGTCTGCCCAGCGATTCTGCAAGATAATCACGTAATGGTGAGAAACGTTTGAATAATGCCACCGTACTGATGATGGGAAAAAAACCAAGTGTTAATGTCTTGTCCTCGTTGATATGGCCATTTTTGTCTGCTGCCTGAGCACCTGTCACCAGGGCTAAAATTATTAGCATTGGCACAAATCGTACAAGATGGCGCATACCGCGCATGTTTGAGTGCCTCATTAAATACCCCGATATCAATGTGGTTAATAGTGAACAGCAGAATTTGCCTGGCCATAGCTTTCAAGTCTAATACATTATCAATGATAATGGAGCCAGCCTTACCAAAGACTTTACGACATGATTTACGACGGATGTTGCTATTTACCGTTGCATAGGCATCAAGACAGCCAGCGTTGCTTACAAAGATGAGGATGAGGTAGAAAGTTATATTCTCTTATAGTTAGAAACAATTCTTCTCTGGCCCCATGTAGCTGATGGTAAGAAGAATTCGAGAGAATTCGGATCAGAGAGCAATTAATACTAATATTCAAACTGGCTGATATTAGAAACAAAGTGACCAGAACTTGCAGCGCAAGTTTAGGAAATCCTTAATGAAATCCAACGGATTCCTAAGGAGAATCTCGTTAGAGGTTCTAAGTGCTCTCTGGCCCGGTTTTTTCTTATAAATTTATTCTGCAGTCGCTAAATCTTTTAGCTTGATAAATACATTCATTTCGACAACGTCCTCTTCTCTGTTGTCATTGAGGTAATTAAAGATGGGTGGGTAGTCGTCAGGTTCATAGCTACTATTGCAAAGCCACTGCGAACATATCTCGGTCATAAACTGATTTATCTTGCTGGCTTCGTCTTTAAAATAGGCGATAGCATACTTACCACCAGGAATAGCAGATTTAAGATAAGGCTTGGTCACTTCTATATCCGTATTCACCACAACGGAAGCATCATAACGACATTTGTCTTCCGGCGTGATGGCAGGATTATCATGACACAGAGCAAAACGCGTTGACCAATCATTCTGTATGCCATTGCTATCGGCCCACTGAATAACCTTATCCCAGGTATCATAAACAGAATCCAGTTCATACCCCTTCGGTGAACTCAAATACACAATAGGTTTTTCGCTTATGTCTTCTACTTTAACTTTCATTAACATCTCCTTCAGTTTGTCTGGCTCAAAGACCGCCACTTCGGTCACAAACTGAGAATAGAGATCTCGGGGGTTAAATACCTTTCCATATTTGCGATAAATTTTTCCAATCTTGCTGTTATTATTACCATTCGAAAAGCCACGCCCGCTATTTCTTAGCTCCGATGCACTCACACCAAAATACTGCTTAAAGGCCTTGGCAAAATTCGCACTGGATGAAAAGCCCCCCAACTCGGCCACATCAGTAATCGTCAATTCCGATTTGCCCACCAGTCGATATGCAGCCCTTTCCATACGCTTACGCGTGACATAGTCATTGACGGTCTCTCCGACCATTGCGTGAAAAATACGGTGAAAATGATAAGCCGAGAAGTGACTGACCCCTGCCAAATCCTCAAGCCGGATAACCTGATCAATATGCTGATCAATAAACGCAAGGGCCATGTTGAGTCGGCGATCGTACTCTGAGGAAGTACTGACTTTAGTCTTATATAAATTCATGGTTAGTAGAATAACAAATAACCATTCTAAAGTGTGATACCGAACCTTTTCCAATCTTGCTGAAATACGCTTTAAAAAGAATTACAGGGATCAGTATTAGAAACACTTGGTCTCTGATCCAAAATATTTTATAGCGCTTTTACATGTTAATTATCCTTAAAGGGCTTAAAGGGCTTAAAGGGCTTAAAGGGCTTAAAGGGGACGATCTTAAAGCGGCTTAAAGGAGACGGAGGGATTTTTTCTTGAGCACCGTAGCAATTGGTTAAAATTAAATCCCTCCGACACCTTTTTCATCGTGGTTTAGGCGCACAAAGACATTCAATCAACCGCTCGACCTGTTGAATACAACACACTTCCCATCGTGGTATATAGATTTGTTTTTTCACCTCTTCCACCGCTATCGCACCATTGACGATGGCATTGATAATGTCCATCTTGGGAACCTCATTACAACACAGAGATTTTTGTCTAAATCCTTTTTGAGAAGAGGGGGTAGTTTGTCCAGGAGATGTGTATCAAGATCAGTTTTCAAAATATCAAACCACTTAGCAGCAAGAGAAAAGGGCTATGACCCCAGATATTATATTCAAACTCACTTATATTAGAAACAATGGTAAATAATTTGGGACAGAGAGAAACAGTCCGAATGTTAGAATTAGTTTCTCTCTGACCCAGTGTCAGTTATCAAAATAGTGTGACTTCACTTTCATCTGTTGTATTCGTCACCCTGTCTAAAGAACTAGCCGTATCTGAATTAACATAATAAACGTCATTTTGAAACGGCAATGCAGGTAGTGCAGGTGTCGGTGTTATTGCATTGAGCGAAGAACACAACGCATCTGCACCGAATCCATAACATTGGAAGCTAATAATATTCGTTGTTGTTGGCAGCGTACCAATAGTTAAACCAACCGAACCAGTCGCCGCATCAACCTCTCTGACTGTTGTGCCTGCCAAGCCACCACTGGTACCCGCAATATCATAGCCTTCAATCAAGAACGTTTTGTCCAACAATTCACCTAATCGAATCGTTAAATCGGCATCGTAGGTAGTTTTGAAAATTCCACCACTCCAGCTAGCCTCGGTGTATTCAACTTGCCCCGTACCATTCTCATTAATCACACCTGCTAAAACCGGTTGTATTGTATAAACCGGCGTAACTATAATAATGCGGCTGTTGTAATAAACCATATCACCTTTTACATAAAGTAATAAAAGATCTTCGCCTGTACCGGCTGTCGCAAGACTAACAGGTGTACCACCTGCTTTAGCGATGGACTTGATTTCTACACCACGACCGGCGTCAACTTCTTGATAGACCACCGTATTACTCGCCGCATAAACCTGCCTTATATCGTTGGTCTCTGTTCGTAACACAGTCGCATCCGCCGAACCATCCGCTGGCATTTGATACAAAATATTCCCATTAGCGAAATACAAAGTCGTACCATCGGAGTCAGGAACCCATACAACCGTACCGGCAGGAATACTAAACCGCGAGGGTGAGAGCGTGTTGGCAGTTTCTGAGTAAATATGCAGTTCGTCATCAATTTCCAACAACATATTGTCGAACGTAGCCTGTACACGCCAATCTGCTGAATCGGTTACAGTAGTTACTGTTGTGCAACCTGCAAAATTGACATCACATCGTTGTAATTCACCTGAGTCATGAACCAGCCATCCCGCGAGGGCAGCTGTATTAGCATCATGCAAATCTTGGACGACTTTCTTAGCCAGAACCGGCGCATCAGTTGCTCCCATCCCCAGTCGCACCATTTTCCAGACATCATCATTTGTGTCACAGTTAGTATCTGGACCTGGCAGTACATAAAGATAGACTGAGTTATCAACATTGGCTAAATCAGTATGAACAGCACTGCCCCCAATCACATTGGTACAGATCTGATCAGCCTGGCTTTCATTCGAAACTTGCACAGGCGCAAGCGAACCAGCAATAAGTGCACTGACTTTGTATATTCGGCCATCAGTACTTGGGTATATGACAGCATAGTTGTGCTCATTCGTTATAACCTTGGTTGGGATGTCGACTGTACCAAAACGAAAGATTTCAGCTGTGGCCCTAAAACCCCCAGGTGTTTGCACCAGGTCAGCGGTAGGTTCAATAAGCGCAGGTGCAGTCGGATTCGAAGGGTCTACCGCATTAAGACTATTCGAATAAAACAGATAACTAAGTGGTGCGGGAGGCGGTGGTGCGTCTGTATCGTTAACTGTAATTGATACGTCATCAAATACAACTGCGCCTACATTATCGGTAACCGTTAATCTAAACGTCAATACTTCATCCACACTCACCGCAGGTGCAGTGAACGTTGGATTCGCAATAGCACTATCAGACAAGGTCACAGTCGTACCCGCAATTTGTGACCAGCTAAGTGTGACAGGACCTTCAGCATCACTACCTGAACCTGCAAGCGAAACCGGATCGCCTTCATCGACGGTTTGATCGGGGCCGGCATTCACCAGAGGAAGTGTATTATCTGTATCTAATACCCTTATTGCGACACTATCGGCCTCACTGTTTCCACCATTGTCTGTGACCGTTAACGTGAAAGTAAGCACTTCGTCACTCGGCACATTGGGTGCTATAAAACCAGGATTACTGATGGTCGTATCGGACAAGGTCACGGTGGTTCCCGCCGTTTGCGTCCAACTAAACGTAACAGGTCCTTCTGAATCTGAACCACTACCGGCGAGCGATACCGGATCACCTTCATTCACCGTTTGATCAGGCCCGGCATTAACCGTTGGAGGAGAATCGAAGTTTAATATCGTGATCAAAACCGTATCGATCACACTATTACCTGTACTATCGGTAACAGTGAGTTCAAAGGTAAGCATTATCGTACCGGTGACGACAGGTGCAGTAAAAGTCGGATTGCTTAACGCACTATTAGATAACGTGACTGAGATACCACCAGTTTGCACCCAACTGAATGTCACTCCACCGTCTGCATCTGACCCCGTCCCTAAAAGTGATACCGTTAAACCTTCATTAACAGTCTGATCTATACCGGCATTCACTATAGGTTGTGTATCTGCCGGTGTGCTATCACCGCCGCCACCGCAAGCTGTGATTGATAAAAAAAAGACGATAGAAAATAGTAGACGTGCGAAATGTTCCATTTTTCCCCCAGTATCCCTAGATTGTTAATAATAATTTTTTGTTTTTTTAATAAGACTCACCGTCTTATTAGGAGGGTTTTATATCATAAAAACTATTTCAAATCATCACAGCCAAATATTGGTAAGCAAAACAATTAGTTATTTCCACCGCACCCACCAACTCGCTAACAATAATCCTGTGGTGTCGTGCCAGATGCTAAACACCACGCCGGGTAAGGCGGCGATACTGAAGAATATTATATTTAACTCTCGTTCAATTTATTTAAATCTTCTACATCATTGTCGAGCCAAGTCTACGTCGGAACGACTGTGCCAGCTCTGGCTCGTTGGGTGCGAGCATATTTGACAGGTTAATGATCATCTCGCGCGCAGCACCCTCTTTATATTCTGGTACGCGGTTGAATATATCAAACAGGTTTTCCATCGCCTGTTGATAGTTATGCTCAGCGACGAGACAAATTGCCAGGTCAAAATGCGCATCATGATCATTCGCGTCAGCACGAATACGTGCCTGCAATGCCTCTTTACCCTCCGTTTTCGCTGCCAGATCATGAAAGGTCAACTGGCCCAGCAAAGCCTTACCTATATCACTTTGCTTATCGGAATCAGGGAGTTTGTTATACAACCCTTTGGCCTGCTCTAATTCATCAATGTCGATAAATATCTGTACCATGTCCATGGCAACACGTGTATTGCTCGGGTCTTGCTGAATAGCCTGTGTTAACAAACCAATGGCTTCAACCGTCTCCCCTGCCATGTGCTTACTACGGGCCTGTTCGCGTAACGCATCAGACTGGCGGTAAACACCGTAGGTCTTGAGCAGGGCCTGACATTCTTCTTTCGGCAACAGGCCTTCTTCTGTACGAACTACTTCACCATCTTTGAAGACTTTAAGCGTCGGTACATTCACAATACCATATTCTTCTTTAAGTTCAGCCTGCTCGTCGATGTCGACACGGGCAAAAATAAATTGGCCCGCGAACTCTTTCGCCAGGTCGGCCAGATCATCCGCCATTCGGATACACGGCCCAGACCAGACGCCCAGGAATTCAACCAGTACCGGCACCTTGTAGGAATTCATCACTACCGAAGTATTAAAACTGGCTTTCGACACTTCAAAAATAAAAACGTCTTGTTCGCTCATGGGAAGCACCTCAATGGACTAATCAGGAAATTGTGAGTAATTATAACGAATCAAGCCATTGACGTCTGTCCCCGAGTTTTTATTTCCTCCGCACCCACCAACTCGCTAACTCCGATCCGGAGATGTTGTGCCAGATGCTAAACACCGTGCCGAGTAAGGCGGTGATTGTGGCGCCTGGAGCCGGAGGCGAAGTTGCTCAAGATGAACACCGAAGGGGTTCTCTGAGAACGGGTTTGAGCGCGGCAAAGGGTGTAGGAAAATAAAACGCGATGCCTGAGAAGTAACGCTCAAACAGGAAACATGTGGGTGATGATTTTTAAGAGAGTTTGCATGAATTGTTAAGAGTTTTTACTATGTCCGCTATTATTACCTCAACGATCTGGCGTGCACCAGCAGGGATTGATGATTCGGACAGAAACTCATATCCTTTTCCTGCACACCTTTTTTCAGACAACGATCACAAACACCCAGCCCTGTACATCCACGACAAGCCGACACATGTCTTTTTATTTCATTCACAGGAACAACTTGGATGTATCGTCCCAATGGAATATTCAACAATGCCAGCATGTCACTCAAACGCAGGTTTTTCACGATGCGGCATAATCTTTTCCGTTCCTTGGTTTCATCAAGGACTTGGGGAACTTCATGATAAGTGAACATAGCGGCGACTGTGGTGATCAGGCCTACCACGCAGAAAACCAGAGTCAAAATATCAATAACCATACCAAAACCCTCATGAACTGTAGTTAAAAACTACTACATTCCCCGAGGCCAAGTTTTGATGCAGATCAAGAACTGTAGTCATATACAGGCTGAAAACATGCCTGATCGATGATGAATAATTGGTGCCAGATATGGCCTGGAAAAAATAACGATTGGCGCGTGGCATGATACTTCATCCTTAAAGTCTTGTTTTCGTCCATGAAAACACCCCGCTAAGGGCTCTGAAGTACTTAATCTAACGCCTTATTATTTTATTTCAAACACTTAGCGTGGTCCGACCCCATTTGGTTCCCATTTGGTTCATTTGGCTGTGAAAAAACGTGTTCTGCCCCCTATTATTTGATTTATGATGCGATATGCCCAGGCGATATATTTATTTCCCATCAATCGTTCAGATCTTGCTGATTCTAAATGGCATTTCATTTTTGCTTTTAATGTTAGCTCCTGTTCAGATGTTTGAAAACTTCGCACTCTGGCCGTTAGGTTTAACGGGCCAGGAGCTTTTCGACGGCCTCGCACCTCACTTCCAACTCTGGCAGCTGATTAGCTATTCATTCCTGCACGGCGGACTCTTTCATTTGTTGATCAATATGTACGTGTTGTGGTTGTTCGGTTCACGGATTGAACAAGCCTGGGGTTCCAGGGCTTTTGTGATTTATTATTTTGTTTGTGTTATCGGAGCCGGGTTGGTGCAGTTATTCGTTGCCAGCCAGGCAGTGAGCGCTGGTGATATCTATCCGACTGTCGGTGCATCGGGCGGAGTATTTGGTCTGCTGCTGGCGTTTGCCCTGACCTTTCCTAATGAACGCTTGATGTTAATCTTTCCACCCATCATCTTGAAAGCAAAGTGGTTAGTTTTGATCTATGCCGGTATCGAGTTATACGCAGGGGTAACAGGCACCATGGCAGGCATTGCCCACTTTGCCCACCTGGGCGGGATGTTGTTTGGCTTTTTATTATTATTGTACTGGGGTAAACATCCCCTTCAGCGCTGATTGGTATCATGACCGCAGAAAACCGGGTCAGAGAGGAATATTCTCTAATATTAGAAACAAAGTGACCAGAACCCGTCAGGATTCAGGGAATACTTAATGAATACCGAAGGGATTCTAAGTGCTCTCTGACCCGGTTTTTTCTTTGTTACATCTGGTTACTTCGATGAAGCCATTTATTGTTATGTAATTAGAATTATTTGAGCGGTGTTAGAAAATGCATTTATCAGGAAAATTCTTTATATTTTTTGGACTTTGTTTTTACACTAGCGTCTCCTTCGCTGCTGGTACGCTCGGACAAGTCAGTATAAATCCAAAATATGGAAAAGAAAATTGGAACGACACAACATTTACTATTTTTGGAAATGATGTGACATTTAACTCAAGCGAAGAAACCTATGGAATCGGTGCAGAATACAAATTTGACTTTGGGGTTTCTGTTGGGGGTGAATTATTATATTCAAATATTGACATCTTAAGTGATGGAGCTGGAAGTAGTCCCTATGATACTTATGCTAACTCATACTACGCTGGATTACTCATTCGATACCATCTATTTCCTGATTCACCTGTTCAACCTTTTATCGGAGGCGGCCTAGGTGTTCGAAATATTAGTACGCATAGTGACACCAACATATCAGTCCAAGGGACCGCGACAACTTTAAATGCTGGCGTTATATTTCATATAGGTAATCCCAAAGGAAAACATGGGGCAATAAGCCTGGAATATAAGCGAAACGATTTTGATCTTGATGATGAAAATGGCGCAAGGATTGAGGCTACAACAGATTCATATTTAATCGGTGGTTCTTTCAATTTTTAACTTAATATAATTGTGGACAGAGAACAAGATTCTCTAATATTAGAAACAATTGGTCTCTGACCCCTATTTTGCACCAATATTGAGCGACTATTATCCTGGTGCACCATTTATTTTCCTGAATCTCCCTTTTTTACTCCCATCGTAAGCCTTTTATTCATGGCCTGATAATTGCTGTATCTATATAGAAGATAGCACCAGGGAACATTCACATGAATTACATCAGCGTCATTGAGCGATATCACGAATACCAGACGGCCATACATGAGCTGATGGCGTCGATCGTCACCGGGATTTTCGATGCCAAATTATTTCAGGACGAAGAAAATCTTTCTGCCAGCCTGAAATGGCTGCTTCAGAGCTATCCTTTTGTTGACTTGATTTTTACACTTGATGGTAACGGTAGACAGACCAGTCATAATATCTCACACAAAATGTTTACCGATAAAAAACAGCGCACCGGCCTGGGAGTGGATCGCCATCACCGGCCGTATTACAAAAAAGCACTGGAGAGTGACAGTGTGATTGTAACCGATCCCTATCTGTCCACCTCCAGCCATAATCTGTGTATTTCCTCCGCGCATCGCTGTCTCGATGATGATGACCGGGTCAAGGGCATTCTGGTGATAGACATCGATTTGGCCAGCGCGATTGAATTTTTAATGGGCGACCGCAAGCGCAAGAAGTTTCAGCCGTTTTTTGTCACAGTCTATTCGCTTATTGTGACCGGTTTATTTGTGGTTGTGAGTATTCTGCTCTTTTCTGCCGCAGATGAAATGCTAACCTTGTTTCATGACCCGCAGGCGGGCGACCTACATCTCAAACCCTTTAGTATTATTATTTTCCTAACCCTGGCGCTGGCGATATTCGACCTGGGCAAGACCACGCTGGAAGAGGAGGTGCTTATGCACAAGGATATCTTCCGCCACAGCTCGACCCGCCGCACCATTACGCGCTTCATTGCTGCCATTCTGATCGCTGTTTCCATTGAATCACTGTTGCTCATGTTCAAGTCGGTACTGGGTTCGCCTGAATATTTAACTAGTGCAGTGGCCATGATGGCCTCGGCGGTGGGCCTGCTGGTCGGTCTGGGTATTTATGTGTACCTGGGCGCCAAGGCAGAGGCGGAGTTAAAGCGTTCCAATTTCCAACGCCGCTAGTTGTTTAATCGGTATCGTTTGGAAATAGGGACCAGATAAAGCAACAAAGGAAAGGATCGGTGACATATCTAAATCATTCTCATTTGTCACCGCCCCCTTTATGGGGAAATAAGTGGGTGATGAGTTTCAGGGGAGTTTGCATGAATTGTTGCGAGTTTTTGCTCTGACCCTAAATATCCAAATATCTTGGGAACCTTTTAACCTCAGCATGCATTAACCCTGCAAATAATCCATTTTGGAGGGATAAAAATGACTCACTTCGACCTGACTAAACGCTCAGCCGCCATATTAATAGTATCCATGCTCCTCTTACTACCAGGGTTGGCATCCAGTGATGATGACAACACCAAAACAAGCAGCATTAAAAACACCATCAAAACTATCAAACAGGGTAAGCAGATCTTCCGTCACGATACGTTTGGGAATGAACGTTTTTGGGGTGAACAGTTACGCTTGCACGAAGCCATTGCGGGTGAAGCCAATGGCGGCGTTGGACCGGGCGTCAGTCCGGCGACCGCACTTGCGCTTGGTTTGAAAGTTGATGTTAAAGCCCTGCCAAAAACATTACGTAAACAATTAAAACGTGGTCAGGTCGATCTGAGTAATCCCGCCATCACACTGGCGCTATTAAAACTGGATGCGGTTATTGGTGTTAAAGGTAAGTTCGATATCAATGGCCAGATAGAATCGATGGGCATTACCTGTGCACTGTGTCATACCCAGGTTGATAATTCATTCGCTCCCGGCATAGGTCGTCGACTGGATGGCTGGGCAAATCGTGATTTGAATGTGGGTGCTATTATTGCGGCTGCTCCTAATCTGTCACCTTTTACAACATTACTTGGCACAGATGAAGCAACGGTAAAAACGGTATTGAACAGTTGGGGACCGGGAAAATTTGATGCCGAGTTACTCCTTGATGGCAAGGCCTTCCGCCCAGATGGTAAATCCGCAGCCACCCTGATCCCTCCGGCCTTTGGACTAGCGGGTATCAACCTGCATACCTGGACCGGCTGGGGTTCCGTTGCCCACTGGAACGCACTGGTCGCGGTACTTGAAATGGGTGGCCAGGGTAATTTTTATGACCCACGCCTGAACGATGATCGTAAGTTTCCTATCGCCGCGGCAAATGGCTTCGGTGACATTCGGGTAGCGCCAGAACAAGATCAAGTGACGGCAAAACTTCCTGCATTGCATATGTACCAGCTTTCGTTGCAGGCACCAAAAGCCGCCGATGATGAGCGTGATGAATATGCAGTGAAACGTGGTAAAGCCTTATTCAATGGAAAGGCGGAATGTAGTCGTTGTCATGTCCCTCCTCTCTATACAGAGCCTGGCTGGAACCTGCACAAACCAGAAGAAATCGGCATCGACAGTTTTCAGGCAGAACGCAGTCCCGATGAAGGCTATCGCACTGCACCGCTTAAAGGACTTTGGACACATAGTAAAGGTGGCTTTTATCATGACGGCCGATTCGCCACTTTGGAGGATGTCATTAATCACTACAATGAATTCTTCGACCTGGAATTACAGGAAACAGAAAAACAGGATCTGAAAAAGTTTGTAAACTCACTCTAACAATAATAGGTTGATTGTGAACCCTCTATAATATTTAGGGTCCACAATTAACCGGGGAAAGGAATAAACCTCCATGCAAGTGACAAAGACCATCAATATGATAAATGAAACAGCAACGACCCCGGACGAAGTCGCCATTGAACAGGTTCTCCGCGGGAACACCGATGCCTTTGAAATCATCATGCGCCGTTATAACCAGCGACTGTATCGTGTTGCACGCAGCATTTTAAAGGATAGTGATACTGCCCAGGATGCCATACAACAAGCCTATATATCCGCCTATTACAAACTCGATACTTACATTCCCAGCCCGACTGGCAGCTTTGGTGCCTGGCTCACTCGGATAACTATTAACGAGGCGCTCATGATAAAACGTAAACCCGATAACCGCATTGCAGATAGTAAACAAACCCTTGATGACGACAACATTCCTGCCAGCAGTGCCGAGCCAACAGCAGTACATGCAAACAAAGAGCTTGCTGATCTCATTGAATCTGCAATAGATAAACTGCCTGAAGAATTCCGTATTGTATTTATACTGCGCGCAATCCAGGAACTCAGCACCCGTGAAACAGCAGAGAGCCTGGATATCAACGAAACAACCGTTAAAACCCGCTTACACCGTGCACGCAACATGATGCAAGAGACCCTGAACCAACATATCGAACAAGCGGGTATGCATGTGCATGAATTTGCTGGACATCGTTGTGATCGTATGGTCAGAACAGTGCTGGAAAAACTGCACGTCCTGTCAATATACAAAAAAGATAATGTTCCGCTGCATTGATTTTTCATAAGGGCAAACGGGAAACAAGTGAGCGATAAATCTCATGGGAGTTTGCATGCGTTGTCAGGAGTGTATGCTCTGATCCTTGACCCCGAATATTTTGACCAATTATTATTATGGAATACCGACATTTGTTTGTTGCATGTGAAATAAAACCGGCGGCGTATCATTTCTAACCTGACTGTGTAATATCCCCTGTGTCATTTCCTCGTGCGCGGAGCAAGCACCATTGTGTACATTGGTAAGGCCATCATAACGCAACACTTCCACAAGACTCCCCGCATTCTGTAACAGGCTGGCATTGGCAAAGTCATCAAATTGATAAACACGACAGCCATCGTAAGCCCCAGCGGCAACATCCCTAACCGGCGTAGCTGTTAGATAATAAATGCCTCCCTTCATACTCAAATCAGCGGCGGAATAATTTTTGTGGCCTATATTCGTCGCCATAGCAGGTGTCAGAATATGTCCTTTGTAGGTCCAGCTAGCGGCCTGCGTCATGTCACAAGGATCACTACAACTGAACATAACAACATACGAATCGGGGTTCGCGCCACTCAGATATTGGCAAGTGACAATAAGATGCAATCCACTAGCATCTGAAAGTAGATCCGGTTCAGCCCAGACACACAGATCTAGTTCAGTCGGATCGGCACCTGAGATCGCATTGGTGATATCTGCATCCAGTGCAATCTGGGCCGGACCGGCAATAGGCGAATAGGCCGGAGCCCCACTCAACTCGCCATCGGCCTGGATGAACTTGCCACCAAACAATTTTACCGGACTTGCACTGGCCAGATCTGCAGGCGTTGCCGCCATTTTCATTGCGACCCAGGAATAATCTACCCAGTAAGCAACACCATTGGCTTTGAGATACTGGATCCAGATGATCTTCCATCTTTCATTAACGGGTGCATTCGCATCATACACCAGTGAGGACATTTCACTTTTCCAGGTACCATTGCTACTTGCCGAAATGTTCAAGGCGGGATTCACAGAGGGTAACGGTCCGACGGTTTGATCACGGTACTCACTAACCACTACCCCGGCATCCGTCCAACTGGCCCCGTTATCATCTGAATAGGCCAGGCGTATACCGACACCAAGATGCTGATCAGTATTAAAGTAAATAGATGGTTCGACATAGGAATAACTCATCCACAATCGCATATTATCCGGATCATACGTAACCGAGGGATCAAAGATGCCTGTACTGCCAACATTGGTAAAAGTGACCTCAGTGGCAGGAGGATTCGTGTCAGGTGGCGGTGTCGTTGGGTTACTTCCACCACAACCCGCAAGTAAAGCGCCAAGCAACAAAATAAATAACAGATTTCGACAAACGTTCATAGTTTTTTCAGCTAAATACTATCGAACTATCAGTCTAGATGCTGTTCTCCAATAAAGTGTCACGGTAATGTATTAAAATGTAACAAGATATTTCACTCTCGGAATAATTGGCATCAGAGAAGAACATTCTCTAATATTAGAAACAATTGTTCTCTGACCCTTTTTTGTGGTAATTATTTCGAGTATTTCCCCCTTTCATATTTGTTAATAATTCCTCTTGATGGATGCCGGCAAGTTTTCGGTGCATCAGAAAAAAAGAGGCATTGTGGCATGTTATTCGCGAAAGT